>JAEEGL017007755.1_pt1 | contig 62442 bp, 45 predicted proteins | sample 9134231 | NCBI WGS metagenome assembly JAEEGL01 (sample SAMN16246548, study PRJNA631951) | gut metagenome | biome: gut microbiome; feature: rumen; material: fiber-attached | host: Bos | place: Iran: Karaj | collected 2018-10
AAAATCTTTCAAAAGCTATAGCTCAAAAAGTACCTCATTACATGATTCCAGATATATACGTACAGATAGAAGAGATACCGCTTAGTGAAAATGGAAAAGTAGATCGAAAAAAGCTTCCTAAAATAGAAATCAAGGAGGAGGTAGAAGAAAAACAAGAGCCAGTTGGAGAAAAAGAAAAACAGCTAGCAGCGATATACAAAGAGATACTAGGCAATAAAGAGATATATAGGAATACAGATTTTTTTGCAGCTGGTGGAAATTCGGTGCTAGCAATTCGTCTGATTGCAAAGATAAAAGAGGTATTTAGCACAAAGATATCAGTTATGGATATATTCGAATATGGCAATCTCTGTGAACTCGCTAGCAAAATAGAAGATGCAGCACCATATGCAAATAGCGAGAAGAATATAAACATTATAGAGCGATATTCGGACATGAAGTTCCCACTATCCTATGCACAGGAAAGCATGTGGATTGAGTGCGTGATGGAGCATTCATCAAGACATACGTTGGCGGCTTATGTAGATGTGAGCGGTGTGTTAGATGTTGAAGATATGGAAAGAGCATTGAATAAAGCTGTACAGTACTACGATTTAACTAAAGCGGTTATAAGAGTAGATGACAATTTTGATCCATATTTAACATTATTGAAGGAATCAGATTATAAGCTTAACTACAAAGATATTAGTGAGGTCGAGAATAAAGATTTAGAATTGGCAGACATATGTAAAAAAGAAGCCGAAACAATTTTTGACTTAGAAAATGGACCGTTATGCAATTTTAGCATTATAAAAGTACGGGAAAAAGAATATCGAATTCTTATAGCAATGCATCATATTATTTCAGACGACATCTCGCTTCACTTGTTTATGCAAAAGTGGCTCGATAGCAGAAATATAGTAGATGAAATAAGTAACGATTCTAATGCTATTGGCGCTAGCACTCAAAAGTATATAATGCATGGAATTAGCGAGAAAGACAGAGAATTAGGTCTAGAAGAAAAAGAATATATGGAGCAGCTCATTGTAAATAGCCAAATGTTAAAAATACCAGGCACTGTATATACTGAGCGAACGATGCTAGAGAGTGCTTATTTTAGCGTGGAGTTGGATGAGTATTTGTATAAAGCTTTTAAGCAGATTTGCGCAAAATACAGAGCATCATTATATATGGGCTTTTTGGCAGCATTTCTCATTTTGTTGCAAAGAACAAGTCATGAGAAGCATATAACAGTTGGAACTCCGATTTCGTCTAGAAGTTCAAATGAAATCGATGTAATGGGACTGATGATAAACATGGAATTGGTTCATGCAGAGCTAGAAATCGAAAAAGACAGCTTTTTATCAATACTAGAAAAAATATATCCATTGATTATTGGATATGTAGATAAGAAATATATACCATTTTCAAACTTATTGAGGAAGCTTAATGCAGATGATGCCAAGAAATATATACCACACCATATTGTATACAACTACCTTGAAAAGCAGGAGTTTATCAATATGGATTCAAAAATTAAGCTTGGAGAATTGCAATATATAAATAATGTAGTAGGGCATAATTTCGGCCTGACTGTAAAGGTTGAAAAAGAGAAGTGCCATTGCATTTTCTCATACAAACCTCAATATATCGAATCGTCTATGGTTGATGATTTGGCGAATAGATTTATACAAGTTCTTACTCGAATTGTAGACAATCCAAAAGAAAAAATAATGTTAGGAGTTGAAGAAAGTGATTAACATAACGGAACAAATATACCCAGTAGGTGAAAGACCCCCGCTAGGGACCATCCCTAAACAAATGTATGCATGGACGTTGAGGAGTGAACGATTAGGCGAGCCGATTAAAGCTTTTCAAAAGGAATTAGTTGACGTACCTGAGTTAAAAGAAAATGAGCTTTTGATATTAAATGTCTGTTGTGGGATTAATTACAACGGAGTGTGGGCAGCATTAGGAAAACCAAAAAATGTAGTAACATCGCAGAGCAAATATGATTTGCCTCATAAGGATTATTTTATATGTGGTAGCGAATCTAGTGGAATTGTATATGCTGTCGGAAGTGCGGTGGCAGATTATAGAGTTGGAGATGAGGTTATCTGTATAGGTATTCAGTTTGATGATAAATGCGAAGAGTATATCAAAAAAAAGGATCCACGAGTTAGCCCAAGCTTTAGGATATGGGGTTATGAAGGAAACTGGGGTGCCTTCGCTCAATTTTCAAAGGTATTGGATATTCAGTGCATTAAAAAACCTAAAAATCTAAGCTGGGAAGTTGCCGGCGCATGTGTCGCTACAGGTGCGACCATACATAATATGTTCTATCACTGGAAAGGTAATGAGTTGAAAAAAGACGATGTTGTACTCGTGTGGGGAGGCAGCGGAGGTCTTGGAATAAATGCAATCACGATGGCAAAATCAGCAGGTGCTATACCAGTTGCTGTTGTTTCTAGCGATGATAGAGGTGAGTACTGCATAAAAAAGGGCGCAGCTGGCTATATAAATAGAAAGAACTATCACCATTGGGGAGAACTTACTGAAGAAATTGTTCAAGATACTAGAAAATACAATGCTTGGTTAAGAGAAGTTATTAGGTTCAGAAAAGAATTCTACAAAATTATAGGAAAACGAAAAGATCCAGATATTATAATTGAACATCCTGGAAAAGACACTTTGCCAACATCAATATTTCTATGTAGCAAAAAGGGGATGGTTGTGCTGTGCGGTGCATCCAGTGGATATCTAGGGAGTTTGGATTTGAGATATCTTTGGATGTCAATAAAACGATTGCAAGGTTCGCACGCAGGTACTAGGGAAGACATCCTAGAGTACCTAGGAATGATAGAATCAGGCGCTGTAAATCCGGGGATTGATAATGTATATAGCTTTGACGACATAGCCATATTACATCAAAAACTATATAAAAACGAAATGGATCGCGGCAACGTAGCTATTAGATTTTTAAAGGAAGGCGGCAAATAAAATGTCTATTTTAAAAATTAATAATATGACAAAGTCATACGGGGAAAACAAAGTTGTAAATGGATTGAGCGTGAATGTTAACAAAGGGGAAATATTTGGACTTTTAGGTCCCAATGGAGCCGGTAAGAGTACGACAATCAATTGTATCATGGGATTAATTGGTTTTGATGATGGAACAATTGAGTTCGAGGATGGTCAGAGCATTAATAAATGGCAGAAAAACATAGGATATGTCCCACAGAATATTTCCATTTATATGGATTTAACAGCAAGAGAAAATGTTTCATTCTTCTGCTCTTTATATGGCTTTAAAGGTGATGATTTACAAAAGAGGGTTGATTTTGCCTTGGAATTTGTTGGCTTAACAGAAGCAGCTGATAAGAGGGCAAAGGAATTTTCAGGTGGTATGCAAAGACGTTTGAATATTGCATGCGCAATTACTCATTCACCAAAGCTTATCATTATGGATGAACCGACTGCCGGGGTGGATCCTCAGTCGCGCAATCATATTCTTGATAGCGTAAAGAAGCTAAATGAAAAAGGTATTACTATTATATACACTTCGCACTATATGGAGGAAGTGGAGTATTTATGTGACAGGATATGCATCATGGATCACGGAAGGGTGGTCACTCAAGGTAGTAAGGACGAAATCAAAAAAACGGTAGGAGATGATGTAGTTATTGAAGTAAATATTTCCAAGGAACTTGAGAATGATACAAAGCTAAAAGAGGCAATTACAAAAATATCCGAAGTAAAATCTTATGAGAAGATATCTTCATATACATTTAATATCACTGCTGATAAAAATGATTTTATTATCGCAGATGTTGTGAAAATTTTTAGTACTCAGGGATATGATATTACATCAATTGACACACATGCACCAACATTGGAATCGTTATTCCTTTTAGTCACAGGAAAGGAGCTTAGAGATTAAGTATGTTGGAATTCTATAAAAAAGAAATGAAACTCTTATTTCGAAATAAAGTAAGTGTAATTATGATGTTTATTGCGCCTATAGCGCTTATTCTTCTAATGAGTTACGCATTTTCGGAATACATGGGTGGCAAACAAGAGCTGTTCGATGGCGGGAAGCTTTACTATTACATGGATGATACGACAACAGATAATTCTAAAATTTTTTCAGAAGTAAAAAAAGATATTTCTGAAGAGTTTAATATCACTTTTGAAGAGATAACTGATTATGACAAAGCCGTAGCAAGTGTAAAAAAGCAGGAGGCATACGGAATATTAACAGTAAAAGCGGATGGTTTTGATTATTATCGTTCTGAATTTAATGAAACATCCGAAGGGCAATTAATTAGGCAGGCTCTTATCGCTAAGTTAGATGATGTTTCCAACTTTGACGCTAGAGAATCAGACGTAGAAATCTTCATTTTAAATGGTTCAAGAATGGGCGCGAAAGAATATTTTTCCATTGTAGAGTTGACTTTGGTGATGATGTATATCTCGTTTATTATTGCCAATAGTTTATATACGGAGTACGAGGACAAAACGCTCAATAGAGTAATGGTATCAAAAGCTAAGCTTTCAGGTCTCTTGGGCGGCAAACTGCTTGCAGGATTAACCATAGGAATTATACAAATTACAGAGGTTTATTTATTTACGACATATATTTTTGGTTTGAATTGGGGCGACAAAACACTTTATATGTTTTTAGAGTATGGAATGGTAGCACTGTTTAGCACTTTGGTAGGCATTTGCGCAGGGTATCTTATACGTAATAAAGATTTGCTAGATATGATAGTTCTTATGAGTGCAATTTTAGTTGCATTTTTGGGAGGAACTTTTACACCGCTTTCGTCATTACAAAGTTTTTCTTTTATGAGGACTATTATTCGTATAAGTCCATTGTATTGGACTAATAATTCGTTGATTGAATTATATGCAGGAAGTGTTTCAAATAGTTTTTATTATTCTGTTCTGATACTTGGATTGCTGAGCTTAATTCTAGGAGGAATTTGCATATTGGCATCAACAAAAAAGAGAAAAACCATTAATTAGATCTGAGTGGAGGTTGTCGTGTTAAATATAATAAAAAGTTCGTGGAAAGTTTTTATGCGAAATGCAGATTATGCTGAAGTAATAGTTGGACCTTTACTTATGCTTTTGATCTTTTCATTCATTTTATCATTCGCCAAAGAAAAGGTAGTTGGTATTACTTCAGGAGGAAACCATGCAAAAGTGGAAAGTTATTTGCACGAGGTGCTTGATGATGCTGATGGAGTAAGAACAATAAAAGTTAAATCAGGCAAAGATAGTGTGAAAGTCTTGACGGGAGATGCAGATGCTGTGGTGAATATCGATGATGCTACTGGAAAAGTTAGGGTTATTACAGCTGCTGGGAATGAAGATTTTGCCAAATATTTACAAGTTGTCGCGTCTTCAGCTATTAAGAATAAAGGAAAAGCGTCTTCGATAGTTGCTTGTAATAAGGCTAATCGAGGCAAAGTATCGATTGCTAATTCATTAGGAATTGTTGTCTTTAAAATTATAACAGGAGCTGCTCTACTAGGTGGAACATTAGTATATGAACGCAATAGAGGGATAAAGCATAGGATTAAGATATCAGGGATTAGTTATTCTTACTACGTACTTGGAAAGTCCATAGTTTATCTTGCAAATGCAATGGTAGCACTAGTGCTTTACTACTTGCTAGCTAAAATAATGAATTTTGACTTTGGAATGGAAAAATCAATTTATTTCCTACTAATCATGATATTTATATGTATCTATGCGGCGGCGCTATATTGTATGCTTTCTGTTTTCTGTAACAATAGGAACAATTTATGGAGTGTGGCGGTATGTATCATACTTCCAATGTCTTTAGTGTCTGGAACATTTGTACAGTTTGATAGAATGCCACAGTTACTGCAGAAAATTGGTAATTGCTTTCCACAACGATGGGTATGTATAGCGCTTGAGAAGATTCAGCAAGGTCAAGGGTTTAGAGGAGCACTGCCGGCTCTTTCAGAGTTGGTCATTTTATCGATATTGTTTTACGTAGTTACATTTGTTAGGGGGCGAAATCTACCTATGGCGCCGGGAAATGGAGCTGATAGCTAAAAATGGAGGAATATTAACATGCAGAGGACAGAGAATAAATGGTTGCAGTTTTCAGAAAGCAACAATCCTTCAGTAAGATTGTTCTGCTTACCATATGCAGGCGGGAATGCTAATTATTATTCCGACTGGTATAAGCAACTAGACTCCCGAATTGAAGTCTGTGCAATACAACTTCCAGGCCATGGAAATCGAATGGGTGAGGGGTTTATCACAGATATCAAAATTATGGTAGATGAGATATATGAAAATATAAAAGATTATTTAGATAAACCATTTGCATTTTTAGGGCATAGTATGGGTGGTATTTTATCATACTTAGTCAGTGTTAAGGTTGAAGAAGAAACCGGGAAAGAGCCTATTGTACTTTTTGAATCAGGAAGTGCACCGCCGGATTGTCTGGAGATTGAAGAAGAGTTTCAGAGCATGTCCGATGAATCTCTGATCGATAAGCTTTTAGAATATGATGCTGCAACGGAAGAGGTTTTAAAGTATCCAGAATTCTATGAATGGTTTCTTCCCATTATAAAAAATGATTTTAGCTTAGTTGGTGATTACGTTTTTGATGAATATAGGAAATTAAGCTGTCCTATAGTATTATTCGCCGGCACAAAAGATCGTTTCAATGTATCTAATCTAAAAGACAAGTGGAAAAGCTTTACTAATAGAGAAGTGCATATGCATGAGTATGAAGGAAGTCATTTTTTTATAAATCAACATAAAAAAGATATTTTGCATATTGTAAATAAAACTTTGGCATAGCAATTGGTTTGGAAGAAAGGAAATAGGTGGCAATGCAAACAAATGGCGAAAAGATAGCGTTAAAGATAGGAGCGGATGAGTATTCTTATAACCAATTACATGTTCAGATAAACGAGTTGAAAGAGAAACTTGATGAATTCAAAGAGGCCGAAACAATGATCGTTGATATTAAACAACCATTGAAATTATTTGCCGCAATATTTGCTGCTATTCAAATGAAGAAAAGAGTGGCGATATTTGATTATAATTGGCCAGATAATTACAAGATGCGCCAATTAAAATACTTTAATCACAAAATATGTGTTGTATCAGATGTTTCTAGCTATAGGGAAATGGGCGTGGAACATTTTTATGATTACAAAGAAATGTTGCAAGAAACAAAAGTATATGAGGATATGAGCCTATATTGTGATGGGCTGATTGCATTTCCGGCTTATTACATGGGTGGAAGAGTTTTCCTTGAAATGACAACGCAGATGGTGCAGGAAAGGTTGAAATTCTGTGAGGAAATATTGAAAATCTCATGGAATTGTGTGAGGAGTTTTGGAACCTTTATCGAAGAATTAGTATTTGATTTATTTACCCTGCTGAAGGGTGGAACTCTAGTTATAGATGAAAATATCAAAAAAGCGCTGGGTGAATATGATTGTGTAATTGCAAAGCTTCCACAGTTGAAGTCTATTTGTGATGACATAGTCAGCAAGCGTTTAATGCCAAAGAGAATAATAACTTATGGAATGGATACCCTAAGTATTATAGATGAAAAAAAACAGTGTAAGGAAATGGGGATTGGAATTTTCAATTTTTTTGATTATCCATACTATCGATTTATAACATCAGCAATCGACTATGGCAGCACAGTTTGTCATCAAGGGAAAACGGTTAGAGGAATAGCACCATGTATTCTTAATGACGGTGGCAGATTAGAAAATTCAGACATAAGTGGTCATGTTGGAGTTGTTGAAAACGGAGTAATAGAATCAAAACTAAAAGTTAGCAATTTAGCTAGTGATAAGCCTGTTGTTTATACTGGATTTTATGGGAAGAAGAGCGATGATAATATGATTCTCTTTCAGAGAATTGAAGGAGATGTCATTTGTAAGAATGGAAAGATAATATCTTTAAGTGAACTAAAAAAATGTCTATGTGAGTTTTCTATGATTGAGGAATGTGAATACGAGTACACATCAGATTCGACAAGTGTTTGTTATTCATTAAAGGAAGAAGCATTAGGCTGTTCTCTTGAAAGAATTAAAGCATATATATCCGAGACGCTGCCAGCTGAATATAAGGAAGTATCGTTAATTAAAAGCAAAAACTGTGGGATTAATAAAGTAAAAACGGTGCCAAGTGGAATTGTGCAGAACCTTTTAAGTTACCTTAAATCTGAAGGAGTAGAGGCTCTTGTAGAACCTGATGTAGCGAGAGAGCATGCGGTAGAGCTATTTGCGATAAATATTGAAATAGCCGCCTTAGAAAAAAAGATTCATCAGTTCTTAAGAACCAATTCAAAAGAAATAGATACAGTTAGTATTTATCCAATAGATGATGAGAAGGATTTATATGATTTAGAGATAATCAGACAATCCAAGGAAGCTTTTGTATGCAAGTATAATGAAGAGCAATATTTGAAGGAACGAGAAAAAGCTGTTCTAAATGTTTTTAGGGACATACTTCAAAACCAAAGTCTGCGCATGGATGATAATTTTTTTGATAATGGGGGAAACTCTGTTAGCTTTATCAAGCTATGCGCTGAATTAAGCAAGCTTTCTGGATTTGAAATCCAAATGCAAGACGTTATTGTAAATGCGACTCCAGCTTATTGTAGCGATATTCTTTGCGCTGGAAAAAGTGAGCAAAAGGATGATGAGCTAGTTGATATTAACTTGCTTAAAAATGATGCTGATATTGAAATGCTCTTTAAGGAATCAATAGATATTATTGAAAATCCAAGCGATGTTGAGAATGTTTTTTTGACAGGCGCCAGTGGATTTATCGGGAGCTTTATATTGAAGCGTCTGCTCGAAGAAAAAGCAGGGCTAATATATTGTCTTGTGAGAGCAAACAGTGAGCAAGATGGAATGCAAAGAATACGAGAAGTATTAAAGAGATACGGACTTGAGAAGAATATTGATGATAGTCGTATTCGAATAGTATTAGGTGATTTAGAAAAAGAGAGATTTGGCTGTGATACTAAGATGTACGATAAGCTTGCAAAGGACGTTTCGATTATTTATCACAATGGAGCAAAAGTGGATTTCATGTACCCTTATAAGCTTTTACGTCGAGCAAATGTGGAGGGAACAAAGGAAATAATCAAACTTGCCACCTGTTGTAAGAAAAAGGTAATCAATTATATATCATCTGCGGCAGTTCTTTCGGGAATAGTAGGCGTAGACGATTTGGATGAAAAGATTGATATTGAAGCAATGCCACCTATAATCTCTGGTTACAATCAAAGTAAATGGGTTGGCGATATTATGATGCAAGCTGCCAGAAAACATAATGTTAAGTGCAATATATTCAGATTGGGAACGGCTTGTGGAGATTCTATAAATGGCTGCTGTCAGGTAAAGGATTTTGCGTGGCTAGTGATGAAGCTATCGACAGAAATTGGCTACTACACTGATTTTAATTTAGATTTGAATCTAATACCAGTGAATTATATCGCAAATGCGATTGTTAGATTATCGACTGAAGATAAAACAGATTTGGGCAGCAACTATCATGTTTTTGGCAGTGAAAACATGGACCTTACACAGATTTTTCATTGGTTGCAGGAACATGGATACAAATTAGAAGAGGTACCATTTGATATTTGGTGTTTGCAGGTTGAGAATTATTTGAAAACATCAGAGGTGTCAGAAGAATTACAGGCGGTATATGCAGTAATTGCGGCAAGCACTGCTATGGCAGATGATTATTGTGAGGATTATGAAGATACCGGAGCTATGAGATCGGATTGGACCATGAAGCAACTGAGACAGCTTGATGAAGAATTTCATTCTGTCACTAAGGAGCAGTTTATCAAAAACATAGATTACTTTTCGAAGATTGGTTTTTTAAGAGAAGTATAAAGGAGAGAGTGATGCAGTTAGAAAAAATCATAGCAGGTAAGGAATACAAGTTGAATAAAAAGTCTGTAATGGAACAGATTATAGATATGGCAAAGATGAGAAAAGAAGCAGTTGCCATTTATTCAGAGCTGGGAAATGTGACATATGGACAATTAATAGAAGACGTTAAACGAATCGTTTTTATCCTTGAGCAAAATGGTGTTAAATCAGGAGATTACATAGCAGTATGGGCTGATAGAAAGATAGGGACAATTGAAATCATACTTGCCGTTTTGTATATGGGCGCTTGTTACATTCCCATTGAAAGCAGTTGTCCAGCAAAACGAGCTGAGTATATGTTTGAAAGTACTCACGCTAAATACTGGATTACCGATAAAGAGGATGCGGAAATGCTCTCAAAATATCCAGCTATTAAAATAGATTTTGATAATTTACAAAATGTTGTTAAGACTGACAGGCAAGTTAACTCGAATTTAGATAGTCCGGCATATATTATTTTTACTTCAGGAACAACAGGACTTCCTAAAGGGGTATTAGTCACAATTCGGCAGATGCAGAATCTATGCGAATGGTTTAAGGCGGAACATGAAATAGGTGATAGCTCTAATATCTTACTTATTAATTCTATGAGTTTTGATGCATCGGTAAAAAATATTTTTACTCCACTAATGGCCGGTGGAGCTATTGTTATAGGTGCAGAAAACCTTTTTGATACAGTCAACATATTAGAAATTGCTGAAAAATATAATGTCACTCATTTAAATTGTGTGCCGTCATTATTTGCAGCATTGGTTGAAGCAGATTCTTATAATCGTTACCGCGTATTAGAAAAAATGAAATATATAATCCTAGGAGGAGAGAAATTTAACAAATCTATCGTAAAAAGACTAGTTAGAGGCTCAAGGTTCGAAGGAAAGATCCTAAATGTATATGGACCAACAGAATGCACAATTATTAGCAGTGAATATGAAGTTTCACTAGCTGACCTGGAAAAGAACTGTGAAATACCAATAGGGAAACCCATCTTTAATATGTACGCATATATTCTAAATGACAATAAAGAGTTTTGCTCAGAGGATGAAGAGGGCACATTATACCTCGGTGGCATTGGAACGGCAAGGTATTGTACTGAAAATGCAAAGGATGGATTTGAGCCTGATATTTTGGACCCAGAAAGGATGATGTATAACACAAAGGATTTCGTGAAGCTAGATTCTAATGGAAACATTGTTTTCTTAGGAAGAAAAGATTCACAGATAAAGCTTAGGGGCTACAGAATAGAATTAAATGAGATTGAGAATGTAATTAAGGAACAGTCAGAAGTAAGCGATGCGGTTGTATTTGTGAGTGGAGTTGATACCGACAATCCATTTTTGGGTGCTGCAATTATAACGAATACAGATATAGAAGCTCAAACGCTGAAAACTAATATTGAAGCTTTTTTACCTTCGTATATGATTCCGGAAAAAATCATGTTTTACGATCGATTTCCAGTTACCGTAAGTGGCAAGGTTGATATAAGCGAATTATCTTTGAAAGCTGAAGAGGAAACGCAAGATGATCATATCGATGAGACCAATCTAAACGAGGTGAGTAGCACATTGATAGAAATCTGGCAGCAATTATTGAACAGGAACAATATAAAAGTTACGGATAGATTTTTTGATATTGGTGGACATTCCTTATTATTATTCAAAATGATGAAGATGATTGAAAGAGATTTAAAGGTAAATGTTAGTATCACTGATATCATGACCTATAACACTATTAGTTTGCTTACTGATTTTATCATGGGAAAAACGGATAGTAGCCAAGAGATTGTGAAAGAGGTTGAGCAAAGGGTTAATAATAGAAATGAATTGTTGAGAAGACGGAGAGGTACGGAAATATTGTAATGAAAAAGCAAGAAATAAAATTTGGTGAGTTTGATATTGCCGTTATTGGTATGGCAGGGCAATTCCCAAAGGCTCAGTCTATAGAGGAGTTTTGGGAGAATATTAAAGAAGGCAAAGATTGTATCACGCGTAGTGGGAATTCTAGTGAGTTAGATTACGTAAATGCGTTTGGAAAAATAAAAGATATCTACGAGTTTGATGCTCCATTTTTCGATATATCTGAATATGAAGCAGCAAGAATGGATCCGCAACAAAGGAAGCTTTTGGAGTGCGTGTATCATGCATTAGATGATGCTGGATATGCAGATAGGCAGGAGGATAAATTTCGCACAGGGATTTTTTGTAGTACGGATGAACCGTATTATGTGTGGGAGGATTATTATCTAAACAATAACTATGAAGGTACAGAGGCTTCTGGAATTGGCTTATTTATTGGGAGTTCGGTATCGGCGAGAATTTCATACAAGCTAAATCTTACGGGGCCTTGTATCACAGCAAGAGCAGCTTGTGCAACTTCGCTTACTACAATACATATGGCGTGTCAGAGCCTTTTGGGATATGAAAGTGATATGACAATTGCCGCGGCTTCAAATATAACATTGGATCAGGAAGGTTATTTGTCGACGGAGAATACTATTTCTCCGGATGGATATACTCGTGCATACGATGATAATGGGCAAGGATTTGTGCCGGGTAATGGTACAGCTGCGGTTGTACTGAAGAGATTATCTGATGCCATCAAAGATAAAGACAATATTTATGCAGTAATTAAAGGTTCAAGCATAGGTAATGATGGAAACAGAAAAATTGGTTATACAGCACCAAGTGTAGAAGGAGAGCGAGAAGTGATTCTTCATGCACTCCAGATGGCAGGACTATCGTCAAGGGATATCGGATATATCGAAGGTCATGGAACAGCCACACCGCTTGGAGATGCGGTCGAATTGAAGGCATTAAAGTCAATCATGGAAAAGCCTGAGGACGATAAACCATATTGCGCTATTGGCTCTGTAAAAAGTAATGTAGGGCATTTGAATATGACGGCTGGAATAGCTGGATTTATAAAAGCTGTTCTTTGTGTTAAAGAAAACGTTATTCCGCCATCTCTCCATTGCGAGGAATTGAACAAGGAATTAAATGAGATTGGATGTCCAATATATGTGGCAGATGAAACCGCTTCTTGGAACAAAGAAAATGTAAGAATCGCTGGGGTGAGCTCTTTTGGCATAGGAGGAATCAATGCGCATATTATTGTCCAAGAGCCACCAGCAATAGATTATAACGAAACTGAAAAAGAGGTAATTATTCCGTATAGTGCAAAAACAATTGCAAGCTTGACTAACCATAGAGATAAACTCCTTGAATATATGCAAAATCGTGCGGCTACATTGTCAGCTATTTCTGGGATGTACAAGTATCACAAACCAAATAACAGATATAGAGATTATATTATTTGGAATAAAAAACAGTGTGTCTTTGCAGGAGATGTAAATGCTGCAAAAAAAATATCAGATGAATTGTTTTCAGAATCAAAAGTTGTATTTTTGTTTCCAGGCGGGGGCAGTCAGGTTACTGATATGGGGCAAAACCTATATGGCGAGAATACAACATTCAGAAAATACATGGATGAGTGTTTTGACATATTGGAGCAAAAAGAGGGCTTAAACTTTAAGGAAAAAATGCAGAAAAAGGAACCTCTTGAGAATCCAACTGTTTTAGAAGCTTTAGCGATGATTTTTTCTGTGGATTATTCTTTGGCAATGTTTCTGCAGGAATGTGGAGTCAAACCTGATTATGTGCTTGGAAGTAGCCTAGGAGAATATGCAGCCTGCTGCGTAGCGGGCATTATCTCGTTGGAGGATGCGCTTAAAATGGTTGCTTCACGTGGCAAGTTGTTTGAAAATATCCCGGACTCTTCAATGCTTACTATTTCTGCATCTGCGGAGGAAGTGGGAAAGTACTTAACAGGAGAAGACTCATTATCTATTTCTGGAATAAATAGCGATAAGAGAACAGTAGTGTCTGGCTTGCATGAGGATTTACAGAATCTAAAGAATAGGTTGCAAAGCGATGGAATTATGTCGGTATACCTAAAGGCGGGGAAAGCAGCACATTGTAGCTTGGTAGATCCAATTCTTGATGACTACGAGAAGAGTATTTCTGATATAGAGTATTCTGATATGAAAATATCTGTGGTTTCATCTTATGCAGGGCGCAAAGTTTCAAATGAAGAGGTATCAAATTCTTTATTCTGGCGGAAGCACATGAGAGAGCCGGTTAGATTTTTTGATGCTGTCAAGGATTTGTCTAATGATGAAAAGATAATATTTATCGAGACTGGAATAGGAAATCAATTATCATCATTTGTTAATAAAATTGTTGATGGAACTGAAAACAAAATTATATCTATGATTGCCGATCCTAAAATTACGGAGTATGAAAATATTCTAAAAGGCATTGGGGAGATTTGGAGATGTGGGAAGTCAATAGAATGGCCTATAGTTGATGAGAGCGATACTAGAACATCAAATAAAGTGAGAGTGCCAGAATATGTATTTGATAAGAATGAATATAAACATACCACTATTTCAAGAATAGGCAATTATAATTCTTCAAGCTATACTAAGCATCTTATTATTGATGGGCTTACAGAGGAAAAATATCTTAGAACAAAATATATTATTGAGAACCAAGCTAATCAATGTCTTTTGGTAGAAGATTCGGCTGAGAGAAATAGAACTGGAATTGACAATGTGCAAGTTGAAAAAACAATGAATTCAATTCAATCTGATTATTTTAATCATGATGATATTACTCTAGTATCAGAAATTCCAGGATATGATAAGACGGCAAAATCACTCATGGTAAGTTGTATTGCGGATTATTTTAAGAAGAATTTGACCTTTGATGGAAAGATTCAATATACACATGGTGAATTATATAAGACTTTTAGGATCAAAAAAGAATTCCAAGCGTTCTTTAATTATTTGTTGGATGTATTACGTGAAGAAGATTTAGTTGTAGTAATAAATGGCAAGATTAGTTTTTCTGAACAATTAAACAAGGTTAAAACATCAGAGGAGCAGTTAATCGAATGTAAAGCGATGTGTGAAGAGTTCGAGCCTCTCTTTAAGCTTTGTATCTATACCAGCTCATTTTTTGAGGAAGTGTTCACAGGTGATAAGAAGTCGAATGAAGTTATTTATCCAGAAGGTAAATACGATATGCTTGCTGCTGTTTATGACAAGCTTCCAAATACAACTTATCGTTACGAATGTATAGAGATGCTTGCGTCAATGCTGCAAAAGCTTATAGCTGACAATGAGCGCAAAATTAGAATTTTGGAAATAGGTGCTGGAACGGCCGAAATGACAGAAATTCTTATGAGCAAAATTGGAGACAAAAACATAGAGTATTGGTTTACTGATATTAGCGCATCGTTTATATCTCTATACGGTCAGAGTGGAAAACTAAGTCAGCATAAAAATATAAAATATCAGGTGTTTGATATTTCAAAATCAGCATCAAAGCAAGGAATACCAGAAAACTACTTTGATATTGTTGTTGGATTTGATGTGGTGCAGGCGACGCATTCAATTGAGGATGCATTATGCAACCTAAGAGATGTGCTTATCCCTGGTGGAATGATTTCGCTGATACAAACATATTACAACCACCCAATAATAAACTTGATATATGGTATGTCGCCGGGATGGTGGAATTATACAAAGGATGAGATTAGAGGTAGCAGCATAGTTCTTAAACCGGATGAATGGGTTTATGAACTGCAAAAGATGGGATTTATGAATGCCATAAACTATCCGACTAATGCAAATATTTCAGATGCAGGACTGTTTATCGCTTTTAAAGAGAATAGGATAAAGAATGACTCTAGACTATTTGTAAATGAAAAGAAGGAAGATAGATATAAACAGCTTCTATCTAAAGCAAAGAATATTCAAGTTGTATTTTTGGATTGCGATTCAAAAGAAACCCTTGAGGCTGAACTACACAAAAAGGGATACGAGTTAGATGAATATGAGTGCATATATCCTGAAGAATGGAATGCGCAAGATGAAGAAAGAACGGAAGATTACGATGAGATTACAAACAAGGTAATACAGCTAATCAAAGGGGTTTTAGGTTCAAAAGCATTTGATGCTAATACAGCTTTTGAGGAGCTAGGTATAGACTCCCTATCTGCATTAATAATGATATCCAGATTGAAATCAATGTTTCATCAACAAATAGGTGTCGATGTTTTATATCAAAACAATACGGTGGCATCTTTATCGGACTATATCAGGCAAAACGTAGTGGAATCCGATAACACAGAAGAAAATGAAACAATTGTAGCACATCAGGATGTCGAAAAAGGATTATTAGATTTAATTGAGGAGAACTAGAGTGAAGAGTGTAGAACTAATAAGAACGCTGCAAACTTATACCGGTGAAAAGAAAACTAACCTATTAGAAAAGCTTCGACAAAGCGGAGCAGAATATAATATATTTCCGCTTTCATACGAGCAGGAAAGAATGCTATTTCTTCAGAAATACCTAGAAAATCCTAGTGTATACAATTGTAGTTTTTTTATATCCGTAGAAACAAAAGATGAATTGGATTTACTAGAAAAAGCCATACACATATTAGTCGAACGGCATGAAATACTGAGAACATTATTCTTTTCGATTGATGGTATTTATTTTCAGACCATATGCAAAAGAGGGGAATACGAAGTGCAATCCCACGAGGAAGATTTATCTGGGATTTATATAGGGGACAAGGATGAATACAATTCTTTTCTTGAAGAATATACTAATATTCCTTTTGATTTTTCTTGCGAATTGCCTATTAGATTGCTAAAAATCAAGCAGGCGAACAATATGTTTTCGATGATAATTACATTACATCATGCAGCGGTAGACGGATGGTCTGTAGGAATTTTGCAATCAGAACTGAATGCTATTTATGCGGCGCTTGTCAATAACCAAGATGTTGATTTAAAGGAAATACCATATAAATATGTTGATTATGCCAGTTGGCAAAAAAGTGATGCATATAAAGAGTTGAGCAAAGGAATGCTTTCTTTCTGGAAGGAGTATTTAAAGGATGCTAACTATAAGCTGAATTATCCAATAGAATTTTTGGCTGAAAAAAACCAAAAATTAAAATGCGATGGAATTGAAGTAACTATTGACGCTGATTTGGCCAAAAAAATCAGGGACTGGATAAACGAACAAAAGATTTCCATGTTCAACCTAATGCTATCTGTATATTATATGGCATTATATGAATTTACAGGCGATGACAATATTAGTATAGGTACACCTGCCGCCAATAGAAACAGATTAGAATTCATGGATGTTTTTGGGTATTTCGCAAATACGGTTGTTATAAATGATGTTAGAAACGAAATACTTAGTTTTGAAGAGTATGTAATGTCTGTGGAAGAAAATGCATATAAAGTGTTTGCAAACCAGGAATTACCATTTCATATACTTGTATCCGAATTTCGCGGCGACGACAATGGGGCAGATGCATCATTATTTCAGACGATGTTTTCAGTTCAAAACGAAGCTCTTATACACAAAGGTAACAGAGCTTCAAATGTTGAAAAATTACAAATAGGCCAATTAGGTAGGCAACAAGCAATAGAGTATCCAATGATTCTATCTGTAATTGATTCAAAAGAGAAACTGCAAATAACCCTTTCATACCATACAAGCAAGTTTTCTGAGAGGCGAATGCACGCTTTTCTAAAGGGCATGGAGGAATTACTGTTACAAATAATGGAAAATGACAAACTTGCTATTTCAGAATATCAATCTGAGAGCATCCAAAAGGATTTGAAGCAGTATGGTAGGCTTTCCAAAACAGATGAAAATATAGAAATAGAAGAACAAATCATACCAGATAATAGTTTTCCTGATATATGTGAAAAGGTAATAGATATATGGGTAGATATAATTGGAAATAACGAAATTAATGAGGATGATAAATTTTTCCAGGTTGGGGGGAATTCTATTAAGGCGATTTCTGTTATGGATCGAATCAACGAAACATTTGATATAAATATTAAAATTGAGGATTTGTTTAGATACACAACAGTTAAAGCTATGGCCGGTCTCATTAATCAAAAGGCAAATTATGTGAAGAATGAGTTAAATGAATCCAATATGGAAGATACGATTTTTGAGGAATTTTAAAAAATAGGAGAAATAATGGATTACAAAGATATAGCAGTTGTAGGAATAGGGTGCAGAGTAAGTAGTGCGAAAAATGTAAAAGATTTCATTCAAATATTAAAAAATAATGAATGTACAATTGGTTCTGTGCCGGAAAAAAGATTAGATTTGTTAGGACTTGATAAAAGTGTAGAGTATATTAAATATTCATATTTAGATAATGTAGAATACTTTGACTACAATTTTTTTGGGATTAATAAAACAGAAGCTGAAAGTATGAATCCAGAACAAAAGATTATATTGGAAACTGCTTGTGAGGCACTATGGGATGCAGGGTATTCCACTAAAGATGTGGCTGGTAAAAAAATTTCTGTATATATTGCCGTTGCTGACAATTATTGGGAAGATGTTTTACCAAAAGATTCAGGTGTTTCTTTTATAGGAAATACAAAGGGGGTTGCTGCTGGGAGAATTGCGTATCAGTTGGACTTACATGGACCGGCATATACGATAGACACAACTTGTTCATCATCGTTAGCGGCAATACACAATGTCTGTATGCAGCTTCAAACCGGTGAGGTTGATGCCGGGCTTGCCGGTGGAATCAACGTTTTAGGGATTATACCTTCCAAAAAAGAATCCGATGTGCTTGGTATTGCATCATCAGATGGAATTACTAGGAGTTTTGATGAAAATTCAGATGGCACAGGTGGCGGAGAAGGTGTAGGTATAGTATATCTAAAACGCTTAGTTGATGCTATTAGGGACAAGGATCATATCTATGCTGTTATCAAAGGAAGTAGCGCTAATAGTGACGGCGGACGTTCATCAAATATCGCAGCGCCTAGTCCTGAAGCGCAAAGTGCAGTTATATGTGAGGCACTAGAACGAGCGGCAATAAATCCTGAAACAATTACATGTATAGAAGCGCATGGGACAGGGACTCGTATAGGAGATCCTATTGAGGTTAAGGGAATTACCGAAGCATATCAAAAGTATACGGATAAAAAAAAGTTTTGCGCATTAACTGCAGTTAAAAGCAATATTGGACATACTGGATGTGCAGCTGGTGTTTTGAGTTTTATAAAAGCAGCTGTTTCGGTGTCGGAAGGGATAAAATTTCCGTTATGTAATTTTGTGAGTCCAAATTCATTTATTGATTTTGACGAGACACCGGTATATCCGCAAAAAGAATTAGAAAGCTGGGATGACGATGTTCGGAGATGCGGTATTAGTTCTTTTGGTCTGAGCGGAACTAATGTACATATAATTATCGAAAATTACAAAGAACCATCCTATACAAATAACAAGAAAAGCTATGTATTTACTACATCCGGAAAGACAGAAGCTTCCTTAAATGAGAATATCAATCGTTATATTAATCATCTAAAGGAAGAACCTTATATTTCAATTAGTAGCTTGTCATATGTAATGAATACAGGCAGAGAAAAAGGAAATTATTCAGTGGCATTTTGTGCTGACTCTATTGAAACATGTGTTGAAAAATTGTCTGATTGCAAAAAACAAAAAAAGCATGCCATAAAACATGACAAGAAAGTAGTCCTACTGTGCTCTGGGAATACAGCAGATGAGTACCTTTTTGCTGTGCACCATTTAAAAGAAAAGGGCGTTTGTTTTGATGTTGTACTAGGAAACAGTAAAGGGAACTTTGTTGTTCAGTATTTATCGGGAAAAATATCATTAGATGAAGCTTCAAAAAAAATAAAAGAATATACTGGAAATCCACTAGAAGTAAGTGCGGAAAAATTTAAGCTTGCAATTATAAAATTGGTAAATGAATCAGAGTGCATTTTCTTGGAGTTAGGCAAGGATGGAACACTTATGGAGCTTGCTCAAGAAACGCTAGATGATACCACATGTTTTATACAAGCAAGCCCAGATAATGTAAATCAGACAATATGCAAGTTATATCTAGCTGGAGCAGCTATTAATTGGAATTTATATTACAAAGAGGATGAATGCTTTCGTGTTTCTTTACCAACATATGCGTTTGATAGGTCCTATTGTTGGCCTAAAAATATTAATGTTTTAAAGAACCACGACATAAAACAGGATGATGTTATTAATACAGGACAAAAAGCTGTAATAGAACATGTAAGAGCTATTTGGGGAGAGGTTCTTGGTACGGACAATTTCAAAGACGACGATGATTTTTTGGAAGTAGGCGGAAGCTCTCTAATGCATATGCAGATTATTAGTCGAGTGAAAGCCACTATAGGTGTCGAGCTTACATATGAAGAAATGGATGAAAACTATACTGTCAAAATGCTTTCAGACTGCATAGATAAAAAGCTTAAGGAACAAGAGACGTTTCACAATGAAAGTTCTATAAAGCGAATTTCTAGAGACAATAAAATGATTCTTTCAAGTACTCAAGATAGTATGATATGTATTTACGAAAGACAGCCGGAGTCATCTGCGTATAACATGTCAACCTGCTTTAAGTTAGAAGGACGCATTGAACCGAAGTATATTGAAAAAGCATTTTTAGAAGTGGTGAAAAAACATGAGATTTTAAGAACGGTTTACGAAAAAATAGATGGAATCTATTATCAAAAAATATTATCCGAAAACACTTTTAAACTTAAATTAGAAAGTGCAGAAGCGTATGGAAATGATGATGAACTAATTTGGGAAAGTATAAATAAAGACTTTCATAAGGGATTTGATTTGGAAAAAGAAATACCTATTAGAGTGCGCTTAGTGATGCTCAATAAAACAGAAGGTTTATTGTCTATTCAGTTGCATCACATATGTGCAGATAGTTGGTCAGTAGGTATTGTCCTTGATGAATTTATCAGTATTTATGATGCGATGGTGAAAGGTTCATTTGAACGATTAGAGGCAAAGGACGAGCTTGATTATGTAGATTATGCGACATGGCAGAGAGCTTTTCTTGATGGAGATGCTGGAAAGACAAAAATAAAGTTTTGGGAAGAATATTTAAAGGATATACCAGCATATTTGGATTTTCCGATTACCAAAAAAAGAACGGGTTTATTTGGAGAGGCAAAGAAGCTTGCGTTAGTTTTTGATGAGGAATTGTCAAAAGATGTCAAAAGAGCTATTGATGAATATCGAGTTAGTATTTATGAATTTATGTTAGCTGCATATGGAGTACTCTTGTATCGTTATAGCCATCAAGATGATTTTTGCATTGGTATAGTTAGTGCAAATAGGATGACTAAGGAATTTGAACAGGTAGTAGGTTTTTTTGCAAATACTTTGGCGGTTCGTTTTAAAGTAGATGGAAATATAGGCTTTAAAGAATTTGTGACAAATACAAAACATATGTTAAAGGAATTGTTTAGTAATCAGGAGATTCCGTTCGAAGAAATTGTGCGAAAAATACAACCTAAGAGAGATTCATTATACGCACCTGTATTTCAGCATTCCTTCACAATGAAATCATTTAAAGATAAAGAATCAAAAAGTGATTTGATGAAACTAGAGGAAATTAAACTTGGTGAAAGCAATGCGAAATTTGATTTTTTATTTGTTCTTGATCCAACTGATGAGAATGAAAATATTAGGGTTGATGTTGAATACGACAGTAGCCTGTTTGAAGAGGAACAAATATCTAGAATACTTAAAAATTATAAGGAATTAGTAAGAGCAGTTATTAGTAATCCGAACGAGCCAGTGAATAGTATCTTATTCTTTGATGCTGGAAAAGAGGCTATCGTATATACGGAAGAAAGTGCAGCAGCATATGATTTTTAAACATAAGGAGTATCGATGAATAACGAGAATTTTTTACAAGCAAAATATTTTGATTTAGATAATGTAAAAGCAGATACAGAGTATTATTTATTTTGCTTTGGACATGCAGGAACATGGTCTGTTATGTTTCAAAATTGGCAGAAAGAATTATCTGATAGGGTTGCGGTAATACCAGTGGTAATGCCGGGAAAGGGAGAAAGAATAGATGAGCGACCATTTTCCAAAATGGAACCTCTTGTAAAATCGCTTTCGTATGTATTAAAAACTTTTGCAGGTAAAAAACTGCTATTCTACGGGAATTGTCTTGGCGGTTTAGAAGCCTTTGAAATTGCTAGAGAATTAGAGAGTTCATATTCTATCAAGGTAGAGCATTTGTTCATAAGTGCCCAGGAATCTCCAGGCTGTATTCATACAGAGAATCCAATACACAAGCTGGAAGATGAGCTATTTATTGAAAAGGTAAAAGAAAAAAACGGAACTCCTAAAGAAGTATTTGAGAATACTCAACTGACAAAGCTTCTATTAGGAGGTTTACGAGCTGACTTTAAAATATATGAAACATATAAATTTAAAGAAAAGAAAATTCCTTCGTTTCCAATAACTGCATTTTTTGGTAGTGAAGACAGCGATATTACTGAAGAAAAGATTATTGGCTGGAAAGATGAGACTGTAGGAAGCTTCCAATATTATGAGATGGAAGGAGGACACTTTTTTGCCACAGAAAAATACGGAGAAATGTTAGAAATAATAGAGTCTTCGTTGGGGAATGGTAAATAGTGAAAGGAGAAGCAAAGTGAAAGAATACTTAAAAGAATCAATAAAAGAAATAGAAGGAATAGATGATGTTGTAGTTGTTGAGGAAGATATTTTTCAGGGTGAAGTTTATATTGAGACTTCTGATGAAATAGAAAATATAGAGGACGAAGCTGTAGATAATAAAAATATGGAGATATCAACAAGCAAACGAAATCTTTCTATTGTAGTTGGTGAGGAATTAAATCGCCCAGATGATGATGTAGAAAATTTACAGCAGCTATTATTACGAAATAAGGAAGTTTATAGTGACAATTCAATTACATATATATTGGATAAGGAGGAATATACTCAGACATATGCGCAACTGTTTGTTGAGGCGAAGAAGATTCTAGCTGGGTTAAAGCGCAAAGGGATTAAAGCGGGAGATAAGGTGATTTTCCTGTTTGATAGAAATGATAATTTTATAGAAACATTTTGGGCTTGTATACTCGGTGGAATAATTCCAGCACCAATCACCGTGCCCAAAAGCTTTGACTACAACGAGAGCGAAGCGCGCAACCTGATTACAATTTGGCATATTCTTGATGAAGCCAAAGTACTTACATCAGAAACGGTGAAGGAGGATTTAAGAGAACTAGAACAGCAGTGTGATTTTTCAATTGAGAAAGCGTTATGCTTTGAAGATTTTAAGAATTATGGAAGCTGTGAAGAGTTTATTGAAAGCAAACCCGATGATTTGGCTATTCTTTTATTTACTTCGGGAAGTACGGGAGTTCCTAAGGGAGTTATGCAAACTCATGGAAGCATTCTTGCAAGGGAGTTCAGTGCAACACAACACAACAATACGACGGACAAAGATATTGGAATGAACTGGATGCCGTTAGAGCATGTGGGATCCCTTGTAATGTGGCATATCAGGGACATGTATGCGGGATGCAGTCAGGTACAGGTGATGACCTCGTATGTGTTGACAAATCCAATTAGATGGGTGGAGTTAATGTCTCGTTTTAAGGTGAGTACAACATGGGCACCAAATTTTGCGTATGAATTGGTTACACAAAATCTCAAACAGGAAAAGAAAAAATACGATTGGGATTTATCTGCTGTTAATCACATGCTGAATGGAGGGGAGGCTGTTAGTAAAGACAGCTGCGTGGAATTCATACAAGCATTAAAAAAATACAATTTGAAGGATACAGTAATATTCCCGTCATGGGGTATGTCTGAAACATGCGCAGGTTGTGTTTATCAGTCAAACTATACGCTTGAAGAGATGAATGGAATTAAGGTGTTGGATAAAAACGCTGTCAATAAAGGCATGGCGGTAGAAGTATCAAAAGACGATGTCAATAGCGTTGTTTTCACTAATCTTGGCTCTGTTATACCTAATGTTTCGATGCGAATAGTAGATACAGCGGACAAGGTGGTAGAAGAATACGTGATTGGTGAATTACAGGTCAAGGGGCCTAATATTACAAAAGGCTACTACAATAACGATGAGGCAAACCAAAGTTCTTTCACAGAAGATGGCTGGTTCCGTACAGGGGATTTGGCGTTTATAGCAAATGGGGAGGTTACAATCACAGGAAGAGCTAAAGAGCTTATTATTAGAAATGGAATACATTATGTGAATAGTGAAATTGAGGGATTTCTTCATCCTATAGATGGAATAGTGGATACTGATGTTGCGGCCTATGGGGTATTTTCTCCAGATAAGGAAGGCGATATTATTGTAATCTTTTTTGTTCCAACAAGTGATGAATTTGAAATTATTATGGATGTCATAGATGAAATTCGCGATGTTTTATTGGATAAAATCAATCTTGTCCCTAATTATGTAATTCCAATTAAACCAGAGGATTTTCAGCGAACAAATATTGGAAAAGTTCAAAGAGCTCTACTTGGTAAAAAGTTTCAAGAAGGAAAATACAATGAGATTATAAAAAAGATTGATGATTATAAGGATGGCAAGAATAAGAAAAAGAATCTGTATTACATCAACAAACCTGTTTGGATAAGAGAGGATATTGATGAAACCATAGGAATTGAAAAAAAATACTTGGCATTCGTTAATGATGATTTACCAAAAGACATAGACTGTATTCAAATACGGAAAGGAAATAGCTATAAAAAACTAACTGATAATCTTTATGAAATTAACCCAATAATGCTCGATGACTATGTGCGGATTTTAAAGGAAATTGAAACATACAATATAGCAGGAATCATCCATATGTGGAATGCACAGAACACGATTAACTTGAACAACATAGATGTGGATATGGCTCGCGAAATACAAAAAACAGGTGTCTATTCTATGGTTCTATTAATTAAAGCTATGATGCTGATAAAAGATTATCCGCTGGTATTTGCCACATCCGCGGAATGCTTAAATGATGCTGTTGACGGGATGATAGCTTCTGTTTTAAGCGAGTCAGAAAATTTGCGAATTTGTAGTCTTAAGAGTAATGACGAGAAGTCTTTATTAGATAAGTCAATAATGGAAATAACTAATGGGATACAAGAGAAAAAAGTCGCATATAAAGATGATAAGCGATATGTAAGCAGATTAGCAGATGTAAATATTCATAAAAAAGCAAAGCAAAACATTATCCAAGATGGCTCTGTATATTTGTTGACGGGTGGACTCGGAGGTGTTGGCTTTGAAGTGGCAAGATATTTAATGGTGGCTCATCAAAACAAAATTGTTATTGCGGGAAGTTCTGATATTAATAAACTGGATGAGACAGATGAGCGGCGAATAAGATACGAAGAGTTGCTTGATTATGGTGATGTAGAATATTTGCAAGCGGATATTGGCAACTTCCAAGCATTAAAAAAGGTTGTGGATGATTATGAACGCCAAAATGAAGCTATTGAGGGTGTAATTCATCTTGCCGCTGCGTCTTTGCTTTCCTACTGGGATGATTTAAAGAGTCATGAAATTGAGAATGAAAGTTTAGAGGAATTTGAGAGAGTATTTACACCAAAGGTATATGGAACACTAAATCTTTACAGGTTATTTAAAGAGAGAGATAGTTTTTCTATGGTTATGTTTTCGTCAGTTAATGGATACTTTGGCGGTACAAGTTTTGGCGCATATTCAGCAGCAAGTTCTTTTATGAACAGCATGGTCGAATATATCAAATCAAATACGTCTTTTCAATGTAAATGTATTAGCTGGAGTGCATGGAATCAGATTGGCATGAATAGTAATAATCCTTATCCAGAGATATCAGAGAATAAAGGCTTTAGATGTCTTTCTCCAGAAGTTGCCATACAGCTCTTCCAAATTGCCGTAGACATTGAAGAATGTAATATAACAGTCGGTCTAGATATAGAAAACGATAATGTCAAATCAGTCTTATTACCTCCAAATTGTGGAGAAAAGCAATATAAAATATTGTGTGAAACAAAACGAAAGAGAGAAGACGTCAAAGAGGACATTATATCGATACAAAAGAATGATGATAAGTTTGCTGAATTTAAGCTTACAAAGATAATGTTTACGGAGAAGCTTCCAGTTGATAATGATAGCAATATAGATATGGAAGTGGTTAAGGATATTTTAAATGGTACATCAAAATGTAGATTTGAACCACCTGTCACTGAGCTTCAAGAGGAAATCGCACACATATGGAAAAATATACTTAAAAGAGAACAAATTGGGTTAAATGATAAGTTTTTTGAGTGCGGTGGAAATTCGCTTAATTCCGTAAGAATTATAGCGATGATTAATGAGAAATATCACATTAAAATGGATCTCACAAATCTTTATAAGAGCAATAGATTAAAAGATTTTGTAAGTATAGTGGAACAACAAATTACGATGTAAATAGAAAGGTGGAATGGCTAAATGTTTATTGAAATGAAAGATGCTGTAAAGACATACGGTGAGAACGAGGGGATGGTTAAAGCACTGGACAAATTATGCTTTGACTTAGATGAAGGAGAGGTATGTGTTGTTCTTGGTGCTTCGGGATCAGGAAAATCAACTTTTTTAAATATGTTAGGTGGTCTTGATCGTTTAGATTCAGGAAGCTTAACTGTTAATGGAGAAAGTGTTGATGGATATTCAAACAAGAAATTAACAGAGTATCGCAGAGAAAAAATTGGTTTTATATTTCAATCGTATAATCTGATGAATGATCTTACTGTTTCAGAAAATATTGAGGCTGCGAAGAATATTTCAAAAAATCCATTGGATATGAAAGAAATAATGAGTTATCTAGGGATAGAAAAACTGAGTAAACGATTCCCTAAAGAATTATCTGGTGGACAGCGTCAAAGGGTAGCGATTGCACGTGCGTTAGTGAAGAATCCTGATGTATTGCTTTGTGATGAGTTAACAGGTGCTTTAGATTCTACATCTGCAAGAGATGTAATAGCTTGTATCCAGGAAATTAATAGAAAATATAATACAACAATAATCATGATTACTCATAATGAGTTGATAGCTCAAACTGCATCTAAGGTTGTACGTATTAAAGATGGCAAAATTATTGATAAGTATGAAAACAAAGAAATCAAAGATGCAAAGGAGATTGAATTCTAATGTTACTTTTAAAGAGATTATTTAGAAACTTAAGAAAAAACATATCCTTCTTTTTATGCAGTACAATTTTATGTGGTTTGACTGTTGCTTTTATTATATCAATAACATCAACTGGAATGTTTATACATGATGAGACGCTAAGATATTATGACGAAACAAACGTGGAGGATGCTTGTTTTTCCACTTTTCAAGACATCAGTGATGATATCAATAAAATTGAAGACAAATTTAATGTGGACATAGAACCTGTTGAATATGATGATGAGGAATTAGATGGCTACGATTTGCGTATTTTCAATCAGAGCCAAAACATCAATAAGTATGTTGTTCAGGAAGGCGAAGATTTGGCAGATGATAATGACATTTTGATTAATCGATTTATCGCAGATGCGCATAATATTAAAATAGGCGATACGTTAAAAATAGCAAATCAAAAGTATAGCATAAAGGGATACTTTGTACGCCCTGATTATACATATATGCTGCAGAATTTAGATGATACTTTTTTAGATACCGACAGTTTTGGTATAGCCATGCTTACTGATGAGGGGCTTGCAAAGCTTGACAATAAAATAACATATTACAGTGTAGTATTTGAAAATGATAATTCTATATCAGATTTTAGAAATTATATAAATGATAACTATACAATGAAATCCTATATTTCTTCAGACAATAACAAACGTATAGGTTATGTTGTGACTGAAGGACTAGCCATATCAATGATGGCTAGAAATTTTTCACCATTGTTTTTTGTTTTAATAATTGCCATTATAGTTGTTTTACTTAAAAGAATTGTAAAAAAAGACATCAGAGAGGTGGGCTTATTATCAGCTCTTGGATATAGAAAAAGCGAGATTATTACCTATTATTCGAGCTACGGAGTATTTGCGGGATTAATTGGAAGCTTATTAGGAATTATCCTTGGCATGAAATGGACAGAGCCAGTGACCAAATTCTATTGTGTCGATTTAGCCCTTCCAGAAGTAAAAGCTACATATTATATACCGGGGATTTTAATTGCTCTTGTAGTACCGATGCTTGTATTTGTAATTACATCACGACTTACAGTTCGTTCAATTTTAAAACATAATGTAATACAGATTTTGAACAATGACATTGGCCATAAAAAAAGAATATTCCGAGGATATACTGGAGACAATATGAAGATGAAAAACAAGTTTCGCATTCGATTATTGCTTCAGAACAGATCCCGTACTATTGCATTTACGTTGGGTATTTTTGTGGCATCTATACTATTAGTGACAAGTTTCCTGATGAAGAGCTCGGTGTCTCATTTTGTAAATGATACGATGGACGAGCAGATTAAGTATGAAAATATTTATTATTTAAATGCGCCACAGACAGATACTTTAGATGAAAACGGAGAGAAGTTTTCACAAAAAGCCCTAGAGGTGGTTGACTTGGGAACGAATATCTTGATTTTGGGCATTTCTGCAGATTCAAATTATTATGATTTGAAGAATGAAGAGGGAAAATCCGTAAATCTAAAGGATGGAAACTATATTACTCTTGCTTATGCAATGCAGACAGGTTATGGTGCGGGAGATGTGATAGAGTGCATCAATCCGATTACCCTGCAAGAATACAGCATTAAGATTAAAGGCGTTGTAGATATAACAAGTCAATCTTGTGTGTTTATGGAAAATAATAGATTTAATAAACTTTTCGAACGAGAAACGGGAACCTATGACGGTCTTATGTCTAATGTCAAGCTGACTGATTTAGACGAATCATACGTCTACTCTGAACAAGAGAAAGAACAGATTGTTAAAAATCTTGAAGAGCATATGGAAATACTTGTCTATATTGAATATATTTTGATTATTTTAGGCGTCATACTGAGTGTGATTATTATTTGCACACTTAGCAACATGTTAATTGACGAAAGCAAAGAAAACATAATCATGTTCAAAGTTTTAGGTTATAGACGAGGAGAGATAAACAGTATTGTATTAAACGTTAATATACTGTTGTTAGTAATAGGCTTTATTCCAGCGGTTTTTGCTGCAAAAGCATTCTGTAGTACGGTATATGCAAGTCAAGTTGAAACTGTAGGGGTATATGTAGATACCGTATTTTCGACTTCTTACATTGTGCCAGGATTTTTGATTATTTTACTTAGTTATTTATTCTCAATGCTGCTGTTGCGAAATAAAGTGGAAAAAGTAGATTTAATAGCAAGTTTGAAAGAGTTATAAAAATGATAAAAAACAAATGTAAGTTTCTTGACACAACACTCCGGGATGGTGAACAAACTCCCGGGGTGTCATATAAAGAAGAAGAACGATTTCAGATAGCAAAAAAGCTAGATGAGATGGGACTAGATATGATTGAGATAGGTTTTGCTGCATCGGGGAAAGCGCAAGTCAGTGCAATGAAAAAGATAAATAAATATGGACTCCGTGCAAAAACTATATCGCTTGCAAGACCTATAGAATCAGATATTAAGATGGCAAAAGATGCTGGAGTGGATGGAATAATTATTGTTGCAGGATTTTCAGACATTCACTTAAAGTATAAATTTAATAAAACATGTGACCAAATGGTACAGCAAGTGCTTAGAAGTATAGATAGTGCGAAAGAAAAAGGTCTATATGTGCAGGTTTCAGCTGAAGATGGAACTAGAACCGATACAGATAGATTACACAATTTGGCTGAAAGATTTTTCAATGAAGGAGCAGACCGGGTTTGCATTTCTGATACAGTTGGAATAGCTACACCTAAATTAATGGAAGAGAAGATCAAGGCTATAAAGATAAATGATAAAGTAGCCGTTTCGGCGCATTGTCATAATGATTTTGGACTTGCAACTATTAATTCAATTGCAGCAGTTTTAGCTGGAGCTGAAAGCATAGCTGTTACAATGAATGGGTTGGGTGAAAGATGCGGAAATGCTAGTTTGGAACAATGTGTTATGGCTCTTACGCGATTATACGATTATGAAACAAATATAAAGATTGAAAGAATCGTAGAAACCGCAGAATTGATTGAAAAAATAACGCGGCTTCCAATTAGTCCAATGAGTCCAGTGATTGGCAAGAATTGCTTTAGGCATGAATCGGGGATTCATGTTGAGGCCATACTGAAAGAGCCATCTTGCTATGAAGCGTATGCTCCAGAGATTATTTTACGAGAAAGAGAACTAGTCTTAGGAAAGACTAATGGTCGAAAAGCAATCAATCATTTTGGAAAAATACTTAACGAAAATCTTACAGATGTCGAATGCGAATGGATTTTGAAGAAGGTAAAAGAAAACGCAGATACTAAAAAACAAATATCTGTAGAATTTTTGAAGGGAATGATAAAGGAATGCAGAGCAGCAATTCAATAACGTATTCTATTTTACAGGCTAATACAAAGCAAAATGTTGAAAAAGGTAAAATCGTATTATTGGATTTAGATAGGATTATGATTCATGATGGTACGGGGCCGGTAGTGGCAGAAACTTTAGAAAAGTATGGAATAACGGACTTAAACGCTACTGATAAGACGGTATTAATTTTCGATCATTATTTTCCGGCTAAAACCAGCAGAGAGGCTTTCTTGCAGAAAAAAGCTAGAGAATTTGCAAATAAATACCAAATACCTTTGTACCCAGGGAAGGGAATATCTCATCATATTCTTGCTGAAAAGGGGTTGGTTCGCCCAGGCACAATACTTGTCGGTGGTGATTCTCATACATGCACAGCAGGAGCGTTTGGTGTATATGCTTCTGGATATGGTGCTACAGATATAGCAGCTTGCATCAAGACAGGCAAGCTGTGGTTGGAGGTTCCAGATGTAATAAAGGTACATTTGGTTGGTAGACCGCAGGATTCTATTAACACATATGATGTGGCGTTAAAAATTGTAGGTACAATAGGGACCTCAGGAGCGTTGGGAAAAGTATTAGAATTTTATGGACCAGCGCTTAAGTATTTAAAGATGCAAGAGCGTATGAAAATATCAAACTTTGCTGTGGAAACAGGGGCGTTAGCGGGAATATTTGATATTGATGAGATCTGCTGCGATTGGTGTAAAAAAAGAGGGATTTCTTTTAACGAGAAATTGGTAGATTGTGGCAAAGTTAACACATCGTTTGATTATGAGATAAACGTGAGTGAAATAGATAAAGTAGTCGCTCGACCATCGAAACCAGATTTGATATGTGGCGAAGAAGAATTTGCACCCGTGAAGGTTAATCAAGTATTTATTGGATCTTGTTCAGCAGGTTTTTTGAAGGATATTCGTATTTCTGCGGAAACAATTAAAGGGAAACAAGTTCATTCAGATGTACGTCTTTTGATTGCTCCAGCTACAGAAAAAGTGTTGAACGATGCTTTAGAACTGGGATATATACAAACACTTATAGCGGCAGGTGCAGTTATACTTCCACCTGGGTGTGGAGCATGCCTTGGAAACATTGGTGCACTTGCTGATGGTGAGGTTGAAGTTGCAACGCAGAACAGAAACTTCATAGGAAGAGTCGGAAGTAAAAAAGCAAAGATATACTTGGCATCAGCTGAAACTGCAATTAACGTTGCTATTTCTGGAACAATAGGGAGGAAGGTATGATAGTAAAAGGTAAGGCGTTTATTATGCCAGACGAAAGATTTAATGACATAAATACAGATGAAATGCTATCTGGCCCCTATATGAGGATTCCAGAAGAAGAGCTTAGATTTCATGCCTTCGAGGGAATTGTTGACGATTTTTATGAGAAAACAAAAGATTTAGACATATTAATTGCGGGTGAAAATACTGGTTGTGGTTCTAGCCGAGAACAGGCGCCTAAGGCTTTAATTGGATGCGGCATCAAACTTATTATTGCTCCGTCATTTGGGTATATTTTTTCCAGAAATTCAATGAACTTAGGACTTGTGCTATTAAAAACAGATGAAATAGAAACTGTAAAAAAGATGGCGAAAGAAGAGCTAACTGTTGATTTGAAAAAGGGAATAATAACAAATACCTTAGGCGAGACTCTGACGGTTGAACCGTTGGATGAAATGCGACTAAAAATATTGTCAGCAGGAGGACTTATGATGTTTTTAAAAAACGGTGGAACTTTTGAATAAACGGAGAACGCTATGGAAAAGAAATATAAAATTGCCATTTTACCTGGTGATGGAGTCGGAAACGAGGTTATGCAGTGTGCGCTAAAAGTTCTAGATGCTGTTGGTTTTCAAGCCGAGTATAAATATTGTGACATTGGATGGCATTTTTGGAAGAATGAGGGAAATCCCCTACCTGAACGAACCATAGAAGCAATGCGGGAATGTCAGTGTGGTTTGTTAGGGGCTATTACTTCTAAGCCTAAGTATGAAGCTGAAATGGAATTATCCGAAGCTTTACAAGGTAAAGGATACGTTTATAGGTCACCAATTGTGAGCCTTAGAAAGATTTTTGATTTAAATGTCAATTTAAGGCCTAGTAAAAGTATCACCCCAAACATTACACTCAATAAGAAGGATATTGATATTACAGTATTTCGTGAAAATACTGAAGGGTTATATTGCGGGATCGAATATGACACATTAGAGGACGACTTTATAAAGTATGTTTCAGCTAGATATCCTGAAATTTCTAGATTTCCAGCAAACGAATCATCTGTCTCAATGCGAATTGTATCGAGTAATGCATGTAGAAGAGTACTTAGTGCAGCTTTTGAATTTGCAAATGCAAACAATAAGAAATGCGTAACAATAGCTGATAAGCCTAACATTTTACGAGCAACGGGTGGAAGATTTATCGAGGAAGCTAGAAGAATGCAAAAAAATTATCCTGATATTTTATTGCGTGAAGTAAATGTTGATGCACTTGGTATGTTGCTAGTTAAAAATCCTGACGATTTTGAAGTAATAGTAGCGGAAAACATGTTTGGTGACATCATATCAGATATTACTGCGCAAATTGCAGGTGGAATGGGATTCGCTTATTCTGCTAATATTGGTGATTCTTTTGCGTTATTTGAACCAGTACATGGATCGGCACCTAAATATACCGGGATGAAAAAGGTTAATCCTTCTGCGATGATATTGTCGGCGGCATGGATGTTGGAGTGGCTTGGCGAAATTGAAAAAAGCAAGAAAATTTTCGACTGCGTTCGCCAGGTCGTTGAGGAGAATGAAGTTGTTACATATGACATAGGTGGTAATTCAACAACCGATGAAATGACAGCGGAAATAATAACGCATATAAAAAGAATAGAAAGTAAGTATTGACAATTATGTTCAAAACCGATAAACTGATTATCGATAATCGGATTATCGGTTTTATTTTTTAGGAGAAATTACACATGTCCGTACGAGATACTACAATCGATTTAAGACTGCTTAGCAGTGCGCGAAAGGAATTTTTGGAAAAAGGTTTTTTAAAGGCCGAACTAAAAACTATTTGTAATAACGCGGGTGTAACTACTGGGGCCGTATACAAACGATATAAAGGCAAACAAGAATTGTTTTGTGCCGTGGTAGCAGATGCTATACAGAGGTTTAATAGTTTTGTGTTTAAACGTACAAGTATTGATTTTTCCAGTTTGAGTGATGAAGAAATAAAAAGCACTTGGGCTATGAATGAAGAATATGTTTTAGAAATGTTCAAAATGATTTGGGACATTAAAGAAGATTTTGTTTTGCTTTTAGACAAATCTGCTGGAACTATTTACGAGAATTACAGACATGACTTCGCTAATGATATTTCTCAGGCTTACATGCAATATTACAACGAAATAAAACGTAGAGGTATGACTGAGGTTGAAATATCCGAGGCAGAAATGCATGTGCTTTGCTCATCTTTTTGGACATCAATTTATGAGCCTTTTATTCATAATATGTCTTGGAAAGAAATTGAAAAGCACTGTAAAGTTCTCTGTAAATTTTATGATTGGGAGAAAGCGGTAGGTCTAAAGTAGTTTAAGTAAATATGATAATTAAGCCGTCCTTGGGCGGCTTAAAATACACATATGGGTTAGTAAAAACTAACTTGAAAGGAGAATTAAATGTTTAAAAAAGTAGCTCCCTATATTGGGGAATACAAGAAATACACAGTCTGGGCAGTTATATTGATGTGTATTGGTATTGTGGCAAGCGTGATGCCATATTTCTTTCTTTATCAACTAATATCACCTTTAACTAGAGGTGAGCATATTAGTTTGCAATTTGTAATGATAAGGGTACTTGCTGTGCTAATCTGTGAAATCGTATATTCGGTTTCATATGTTCAGGGGCTAACGTTTTCTCATGTAAGCGCCTATAACACTCTGAAGAATCTTAGAGTGTCTTTACAAGGCAAGCTTGAAAAACAGTCTCTTGGAGATATTAAGAGTCTTGGAACCGGGCGGATTAAAAAGATCTTTACCGATGATATCGATATGATTGAATTGTTGCTTGCCCACGCAATTCCAGAGGGAATAGCTAATATTCTCATTCCTATAATTATTATAGTTCTTATGTTTATTGTTGATTTTAGACTTGGCCTATTATCATTAGTTCCGCTAATAATAGGAATGCTTGCCATGGGAATGATGATGAATCAGGGTATGTCCAAGATGAATGCATATTATGAATCGGCGGCGAAGATGAATAATACTATCATTGAATATGTAAATGGCATGGAGGTTGTTAAGGTATTCAATAAGGATGGAGATTCATACAAGAAATTTGGAGAAGTGGTTAAGAACTATAGAGACTTCACACTTGCATGGTATAGGGCGTGCTGGCCTTGGATGGCAATGTACGCAAGCATATTACCATGCCTAGTGCTTTTGATTCTTCCTGTTGGAGCATATTGGGTAATTGGTGGAAGTATAGCTTTAGATAAACTGATTCTTGTAGTTTGTATGTCATTTGCTGTTGGACCTTCAGTTTTAAAGGCGTTAAATTTTGCGGGCAAATTTCCGCAGCTTGATTATAAGATTACTGAACTTGAGAATCTTTTGGATAAACCTCCTTTAAAAGAGGGTACTTCAGAATTTTTGGGAACAAACAAAGATATCAGTTTTGAGAATGTAAAATTTGGATATGACGATAAAGAGGTTTTACATGGAATAAATCTCGAACTCAAGCAAGGAACCACTACAGCACTTGTGGGCGAATCTGGAAGCGGTAAATCAACGCTAGCGAAGCTACTTGTTCATTATTACGACCTAAACGAAGGAAGAATTTTGATTGGAGGACAGGACATAACAGATATGTCATTGGAAGCTCTAAACGATCAGGTGGCTTATGTTTCGCAAGAACAGTTTTTGTTTAACACGTCTATTTATGAAAATATTTTACTAGGCAAGCCAGAGGCGACGCGCGAAGAGGTATTAGAAGCTGCTAGAAGAGCTCAGTGTGATGAGTTCCTCGACAGACTTCCAAATGGAATAGAGTCCATGGCTGGAGATAGTGGAAAGCAGCTTTCTGGTGGTGAACGACAAAGGATTTCTTTGGCTAGAGCTATTTTAAAGGATGCTCCTATTATTGTTTTGGATGAAGCAACAGCATTTATGGATCCAGAGAATGAAGAAAAGCTAAATGCGGCTATAGATGAAATTGTAAAGGATAAAACCGTGCTTGTTATTGCTCATAGATTATCTACTGTAAAAAATGCGGATAAGATATGTGTAATCAAGGATGGTCAATGTATTGCTTCTGACAAACATGAAAATCTAGTGAAAGACTGTTCTGAATATAAAAAGTTTTGGGATGCGTCTGTTAGTGCAAGTACATGGAAGATTAAGGGGGCATAAAATGATAAAAATAATACATCGAATTGTCTGTTTGACAGGAAAATATAGTTCTCGAATTAGAGCATCGTATATAACGTCATTAATCAAGGGAATATTGTTAAAAACGCCGCTTATAATTAGCTATTTTGCTATCAGCTTTTTTATGCAAGGAATAATGGATGGCAAGAAATGCCTATATTTGGGCATAGGAATAGTTGCAAGCGTCATACTGCAAGCATTATTTGAGCATATAAACAATGTTCTACAATCTGCAACTGGATATATGATGTTTGCGGATATGAGAATGCGACTAGGTGACCATTTGCGAAAGCTACCAATGGGATACTTCACCGAAGGAAACATAGGAAAGATTAGTTCAGTTCTCTCCACCGATATGGTGTTTATTGAAGAATGCTGTATGGGTGTTCTTTCAGAGACAGTATCATTTATGATTTCACAAGCATTAATGATTATTATGATGGTTGTGATGGATGTCAGGTTGGGACTATTATCAATGTTTATTATAGCTGCTTTTGTTATAGTAGGAAATCTACTGCTAAGGGTATCTCAATCTCATTCTAGGATAAAACAAGAAAGCAGTCAGTCGCTTACCGAAGAAGTGTTGGATTTTGCGGAGGGTATCGGCATTATTAAATCTTTCAACATGTTAGGAGAAAAGTCTAAGCGACTTTCGGACCAATTTGAAAAAAGCTGTGAGGATAATATTGGATTTGAAGTTGCCTATGGGCCTTGGGCGAGAGCGCTTTATCTTACATTCGGTATTGGATCATCTCTAATGCTTGGTTTGGCTGGATTATTGTATGGAAGGGGCGAAATTCCATCGGAGTATATGGTTGGAATGGTACTTTTCTTATTTGATATTTTCAGTGGAATAAAGAATTATTATGGACAGATGGCGCGTCTTACAGTGACAGAAGCTAGTCTTGATAGAATAGAAGAAGTTTTTGCTGCTGAGGAGCTTGATGATTCTAGTGAAAAGGTGCTTACCATTAACAACGATGAAGAGAGCTCGGTAGATGCCATTGAATATAGTGATGTGTCCTTTGGTTATACAGGACAGGATGTGCTTAAGAATGTCACATTTAAAATGAAAAAAGGTGAAATGACAGCTTTAGTTGGACCATCCGGTGGTGGTAAATCCACCATAGCGTCATTGCTTGCAAGATTTTGGGATATAAAAAATGGAAGTATAAAGGTAAAAGGCGAGGATGTAAAAAATGTATCTCTAGGAAGTCTTATGGATGAGATAAGCATGGTGTTTCAGAGAGTATATCTTTTCCAGGATACTATATACAACAATATAGCAATAGGCCGACCTGATGCCACAAAAGAAGAGGTTATTGAGGCGGCAAAAAAGGCAAGATGTTATGATTTCATCATGGAACTTCCAGATGGATTCGACACAGTAGTTGGCGAAGGCGGCGCATCTCTTTCAGGGGGAGAACAACAGAGGATTTCAATTGCAAGATGTATACTTAAGGATTCACCGATAGTTATTTTAGATGAGGCCACTGCCAGTGTGGATGCTGATAATGAACGGGCTATTCAAGAGGCAATTTCAGAACTTTGCAAGGATAAAACTTTGCTTGTTATAGCGCATAGATTAAAGACTATAAAGGATGCTGATCAGATACTTGTTGTATCAGATGGTGAGATTGTAGAGCGTGGAGATCATGATAAATTGATGGATATGAATGGCGTGTATGCTCGAATGGTTTCGCTGCAGGCATCATAGTATTTACGATTTGATAGTACAAACTGAGCAGATGTAATTATCATCGACCCAAGTCTCAATATTATCACTAATAGGAGCCTGCAGAGTGTTTAGGGCTTTCAGATTTGTGACAAGACCTGTCCCTAAGCACTTTGTGTAGGCTTCTTTTTTTGTCCAGACCTCAAAGAAGGCTTTGGTCTTAGTTTCTTTAGATTGATTGGTGACATAAGATATTTCTTCAGGATGGAATACCATCTTCATAATATCAAAAGGTGCGTCTTTAATTTCCTCGATATCAACACCTATGCTTTCATTTGTTGTTATACCAGCTAAAACAGCTCCTTTTGTGTGTGAGAAACTAAAATCTATATCTTTGGCATTGGAATGACAAAATGCTGCTAATTTGGGCTTATGGTTATCTTGATATTCAAATTCTAGTTCGGAATTGTTATTACCTAAGATTCTTGTAATGCCAAGACGAGTGAGAAGGGCAGCATAAAGAGAGTTGACTTTATCAGAGTCAAACTTATATCGATATATTTTTTCTTGACGTTCAGATGAAACATACTTTAATAGCTTATTATGTTTCGGTAACCATTTCTGGTCAGTATTTTTCATTAAATAGATATGTTCATTCATAATCAGATGATATTATATGCTTGGAAGAGGAATACTTGTTTATCTATGCCAAGTATTCCTTTAGTCTCTCAAGGTTAGCCAAGGCAGCTTTTCTGCCGATATCGTATACACGTTGTAGCTCGTTAGGGTTCTTTTCCGTGGCGCCTATCTTTAGAGGGGCGCTAGGGCGAATGACAAATGCTTTGCCAGCAGCTTCCTGCTTGCGAACATATTTCTTTTGAGCATTATACATTTTGTAGCGATTTGCCATTGTGTTAATCATATTTGGATATTTTTTAAGCTTAAGCTTGATAAGTCGCAAGAACTTTTGCGGCTTTTTTTCGTAGTCTATTGGTTGAGTTTCAATGACTAGAATCTTATCGCAGTTTTGCGATTCCATAAATTTAAGTGGAATAGAATCACTCATTCCACCATCTAAAAACATATCTCCATCTATCTCTACTGGATTAGAAACTACAGGCATAGAGGCAGAGGCTCTAATCCATTTGATGTCGATGCCGCGTCTTGTGTCGTTTGGATTATCGCATTTATGATATACCGCATTTCCGGTATTAATATCCGTGGCAACGCAGTAAAATTCCATTGGATTTTCGTAGAAGGTTTTGGTGTCCCAGACATCAAGCTCATAAGGCAGAGTCCCATAGCAGAAAGGAACGTTATATAAATCGCCTGTTTGAAGCAATGATTTCAAGCTGGCATAGCGCTTGTCATCGCAATAGATTTTGTTGTATCTAAGTGGACGACCAATTTGCTTGGATTTGAAATTGACGCCGAAAGTAGCTCCTGCAGAAACGCCTACGCCACAGTCAAAATCTATATCATTTTCCATTAATACATCAATAACACCACAGGTGAACATGCCACGCATAGCTCCACCTTCCATTACCAATCCTTTTTTCATTTGATTCTCCTATAATGAATCTTTTAAGACTTCTTTACATTTATAACATTATGTAAACTTTTATTCAATATGCTAAAATCCTAAAATCCTAAAACTTTCCATTGATGCGGAATAAGATAAAATGCTGCCAGTTTACATTATTTTTTCCATCTATATTGAGATTTTTTTTCAAATACAATCATTATTCAATGTGATAAAATATTACTATTCACAGTTTATAGTATAAAGAATGAATTTAGGAAAAATATATTCTGTTATGAACACTAAGAAAATATCTTATCTAGGACTATTAATAGCACTTGCATTTGTGCTTTCATATGTTGAAGCTTTACTACCTATTTCAATAGGAATTCCAGGGGTGAAAATCGGTCTCGCCAATCTTGTTGTTATGGTAGCGCTCTATACAATCGGCTCTAAAAATGCATTTATGTTATCCGTTGTTAGAGTACTTTTGGTGAGTCTCACATTTGGCAATTTTGCAATGATGCTTTATAGCATGGCGGGGGCGTTATTGTCATTTGTAGTTATGTTTATTGCCAAGCGCAGCAAGAAGTTTTCTATTACAGGAGTAAGTGTTCTTGGCGGTGTGTTTCACAATGTGGGACAGATAATAGTGGCAATCTTTGTCCTTGAGACCTCCAAGCTTGTCTATTATCTGCCAGTGCTTATCATAGTTGGAACAATCACAGGTATGGTTATTGGACTTGTGGCTGGAATGATTATTAAACGTATAGGGGGCTGGAAAGATATTTGCTATGGCTCAAAATCGAGTATGTAAGGCATGTTTGTTAAGAGACTTGGCTGATGCAGATATGTCTATGATAGAAAAATATAAAGATGCAATAAAGCCTGTTGACAGGGTGGATGCAGATGAATACGAGGGGCGTTTGCAGGTTTGTAAAGCCTGCGACAAGCTAAATGCTGGTACATGCTTGGCATGCGGTTGCTATGTTGAAATAAGGGCTATTGCCAAGGTGGGCAGTTGCCCCAAAAAATATTGGTGAATGACCTTGTGGCAGGGGACAATTATTTACCTGTTTTGGGGTCATTTTTTGGATTTATTTTATAGCTATTGACTAGTAATAATTACTAAGATAAATATAAAAAGAGATTCTTAAATTATTTAGTGAGAAAAAGTATTTTGCGGCTTAGAGTATTTGAAAATAGATGCTGAATATTTAGAATAGTAAAGATTTTTAATGAGGAGAGGTATAATGGCAAAATTAGTTATTAACAATGAGAACAAAAAGAGCACCATTGCTCCAGAAATCTACGGCCATTTTTCTGAGCACTTGGGTCGTTGTATTTATGAGGGACTTTACGTTGGTGAGGATAGTGACATCCCTAATGTAAATGGAATGCGAAAGGATGTTGTTGAAGCTCTTAAAGAGATGCAGATTCCAGTTCTTCGATGGCCAGGCGGATGCTTTGCCGATGAGTATCATTGGATGGATGGAATCGGTTCAAAGGAATCCCGCAAAAAGATGATTAACACTCATTGGGGTGGTGTAGTCGAGGATAACAGCTTTGGTACACATGAATATTTTGAGCTATGCAATCAGCTTGGATGTAAAACATACGTAAATGCGAATATGGGTTCAGGTACCGTTCGTGAGATGAGCGAATGGGTTGAGTATATGACTTTTAATGGTGTATCCCCAATGGCGGATTTGCGCAAGAAGAATGGGCATGAAGAGCCATGGGTGGTTGACTACCTTGGGGTTGGCAATGAAAACTGGGGATGTGGTGGAAACATGAGACCAGCCTACTATGCTGACGAGTACAGACGCTATCAGACCTATGTTAGAAATTACGATGGCAACAAGCCTATCGCTAAAATAGCATGTGGTTCTAACAACGATGATTATGAGTGGACGAAAGTTGTCTTAGATACCTGCTATGATCATATGCCAGACGGAGTTCATGGCTTTATGGATGGTCTATCACTTCACTATTATACGTTGCCAGAGATGGAAAACGGCAATTGGGATTACAAGGGAAGTGCCACAGATTTCACCGAAGAAATCTTTTACAAGACTCTTAAGCGTGGATATTTCATGGATGAAATCATCACGAAGCACGGTGAGATTATGGACCAATATGACCCAGAAAAGCAAATCGGCATGATGGTAGATGAGTGGGGCATGTGGACAGATGTTGAGCCGGGCACAAATCCTGGATTCTTGTATCAGCAGAATACTATGCGTGATGCTTTGCTTGCAGGTATGACACTCAACATTTTTAACAACCATTCAGATAGAGTTAAGATGGCTTGTATTGCACAGCTTATCAATGTGCTTCAATCCGTTATTCTTACAGATGGTGACAAGATGATCAAGACTCCTACATACTACGTATTCAAGATGTATCGTCATCATCAGGGGGCAACACTTTTAGGTGCAGATTTACTTGCTAATCCAACAGTAGGCAAAGGCGAGTTTGAGGTACCAAAGGTGTTCCAGTCTGTTTCAGAAGACAAGGATGGAGTTATCACAATTACCCTTACTAACAACTCTTTGGATGCAGCTGAGGATGTGGAAATCCAACTTACAAAAGATGCTGGTGCATATAACGTTGCAGAAGCAAGTATACTTACAGGCAAGATGGCTGACCACAACACATTTGAATCACCAGAGGTTGTAAAGGAACAGTCATTTGATAAATACACCAAAACAGCTGAAGGGCTATCAGTAACACTTCCTGCTTGCTCAGTTGTAAGCATTCGTTTGAAGAAATAATTAAAAATCATTTTATAAGGGCGACAGTTGTTACTGTCGCCTCGCACTACTGGAGTTTTGCAAAGCAAAACTCTTTCTTTTATGATAAAATAACAGAGTATGAAACGAAAAATTATATCTTGCATTTTAATAATAATTTTTATAGCTGCAGTCGCCTATGTTTTGATTAGTAAACGAGGTGTTGATGACACAGATGTTTTGATACAGTCATCACAAAATGATAGTAACAAGTACACTGCCACAGTTATCGATTTATTTGATACCAAGACTGATATTATAGGCTACACCGATGGCGAAGAACAGTTTAATAAAGATGCCAACCAAGTTGTTTCGGATCTTCAGTACTATAATCGCATATACGATATTTACAATGATTATGATGGCATTAATAACGTAAAGACGATAAACGACAATGCCGGTGACAAGCCAGTCACGGTTGATAAAGAGCTTATCGATATGATTAAGTTTGGCAAGGAGATGTACTACGAGACTGACGGTCGAATCAATATTGCAATGGGCGCAGTGCTTTCTATCTGGCATGAGTATCGTGAGGCGGGGCTTGATAATCCTGCTAAGGCAAAGCTTCCTACAAAAGAGGAACTTCAGGAGGCCAATCAGCATACCAACATAGAAGACATTATCATAGACGAAGAAAACTGCACTGTTTTCCTTAAAGATAGCAAGATGTCTCTAGATGTTGGCGGGATTGCAAAGGGCTATGCCGTACAGAAGGCAGTTGATAAAGCAAAGAAACATGGCATTTCCAACATTCTGTTAAATGTAGGTGGCAATATTTCTTGCATTGGCGCCAGAGCGGATGGCACCAACTTTATGGTGGCTATTCAAAATCCTGATTTAGAAAGCGACGAGCTGTACGCAGATTCCTTTGGAATAGAAGATGGTACTTGCGTTGTTTCCAGTGGAGACTACCAGAGGTTTTATGAGGTTGATGGCAAGCGCTATTGTCACATCATCAATCCTGACACCCTTTTTCCATCAGAAGAGTTTGCCCAGATATCTATAGTTACTAAGGATTCCGCATCCGCGGATGCGTACTCCACCGCATTATTTAATATGACATTGGAAGAGGGTAAAGAATTTATATCGAATCATGATGGAGTAGAAGCCATGTGGGTCAAGCCCGATGGAACTAAAGTGTACTCTGATGGGTTTGATAATTTAGTAGATACGGATAATTAATATGAAAAAAAATGACGTCATTTTAATTGCATCACTTCTTATAGTATGTGCCATCTCTTTATTAGCCATAAAACTATGGCAAAAACAATCCACTACAGATAAGTCATATGTGCGTGTCGAGGTGGATGGCAAAGTATATGGCACCTATCCATTGAATGAAGAGCGTACCGAAAAAATCCAATTTGAGAATGGCAGCTACAATGTTCTTGTCATCAAGGATGGCAAGGCCGATATAACAGAGGCATCTTGTCCAGATCAAATCTGTGTCAGGCATATGCCAATACATTATTCCGACGAATCAATCGTATGTCTTCCTAATAAGTTGACCGTCACAGTGGTGGGCGGACAGGAAAATGAAATCGATGCGACTACAAATTGAGTGAATCGTAGTCCTAATCGAGGCCGTGAAACCTTGCATTTATATGCACAAGTGGGGTATACTCAAACAGGTTTAGATAATAAATAATATTTAGATAGGAAGAAATATGGGCGATTTTATTATTAGCTGCTGTTCAACAGCAGATGTTACTGAAGAGTACCTTAAGGAGAAAAACATTGAGCACATCTGCTTCCATTATTATATGGATGATGTCGCTTTTGTTGATGACTTGTTTAAATCAAAGACTCCTGACGAATTCTATGGGGCAATGGTAGATGGTGCTATGACTCGTACATCTCAGGTCAATGCGGATGAGTTCGCGACATATTTCAAGAGCTTCTTGGACAAAGGTCTTGATATCATACACCTCACACTTGGAAGCGGTATCTCTGGCGTATATAATTCAGCAAATATTGCTGCTACCGAATTGCAAGAGCAATATCCTGACCGCAAGATTTATGTTTTTGATAGCTTATCAGCTTCGGCAGGTTATGGCCTTTTCATGGATAAGCTTGCAGAGCTTCGCGATCAAGGATATTCAATCGAAGATCTCGCAAAGTGGACTGAGGAGCATATCCAAAATCAAAACACTTGGTTCTTCACTACAGATTTGACATTCCTTATTCGCGGTGGCCGTGTATCTAAGGTTTCAGGTTGGTTTGGTACAGCTCTCAATATTTGCCCACTTATGAACATCAACGACGAGGGCAAGCTTGTTCCTAGACAAAAGTGCCGTGGTAAAAAGATGGTCAAGAAGGCAGCAGTGGCTGCAGTCAAAGAACGAGTTACAGACGGCGCAGATTACAGTGACAAGATTTTCATTACACATTCAGTATGCTATGATGATGCGAGGGAAGTTGCCGACATGCTTGAGGCAGAGTTCCCAAATCTCAAAGAAAAGATTCGTATTTTTGATATTGGACCTACAATCGGTTCTCACACAGGGCCAGGCACTGTTGCCATTGGTTTCTGGGGTTCACCAAAAGAAAAATAATTAGACTATCTAAGAACTGCTGATTGCTTATGGCAAAGATGGCAGTTCTTAATCTTTAAGGAGGCACTTATCAATGAAGCAAAAGATTAAAGACCTAAGATTAAACATTACATTTTCTGCAATTGTCAGCATCGTAATTGGAATTTTGCTGTTGGCTTTTCCTGACAAAAGCTTGGTGACTATCAGCAGAGTTATTTCCAGTGTCATCATTATATCTGGCGTTTCAATTATTATTAGCCAGATTGCAGTTTCAAAGAAGAATTATCTTGGGGTTACAGTTGGATTTATGCTGGCATTAGTCGGTGTGTGGATGTTCACTGAGCCTGGAGCGATTGCATCTATAATACCTATTGCGATTGGTGTGATTTTGGTAGTGCACGGTGTGCAGGACATCGGTATGGCTTTTGAATCGTTAAGAGCAAAGCTTCCTCGTACATGGCTCACATTTTTGCTTGCAATAATAAACATATTGATGGGTGTTATCTGTATTGTCAGAGCATTTAATGTTTTGGAGTTTGCAATCAGAGTCATCGGAATCATGCTTATATTTGATGGGTTGGTGGATATTGGGATTGTTCACAAGGTTCGCAAGGTTTCTAAGGAATCAAGTGACATTATCGATGGTACTATAATTAGCGAGGAAGATATTTAAGCTATGGGGCAGATGGAGTTTAAAATGGAGCGTACAGGACTTCTTGAAGTGGGAGACGTTCTTCCTATTACTGAGTACGCTCTGTCCAATTCGTATTATTATGTGCTTGGCCGGTCTTATGCCATGTCGGGCAATTATACAACACTTGAAAGGATATCTGCTAAAGAAGGAAAGGTCGTTGATGTAAAAGAAACCCCAAAAGGATTTTATGTCATGGTTGACTATGCAGATTCTTAAGGAGCAGTTATGAATAACCAGTCACAAAATGCAATTGATATTGTGTTAGCAGAGAGTCTAAAAGAACTTGCTGTCACAAAACCAATTGAAAAGATTACTATAAAGGAAATTACAGATAAGGCAGGGGTCATTCGTCCTACCTTTTACAATCATTTCCAGGATAAGTATGAGCTGTTAGAGTGGATTACAATAAACGAGCTGTTTTCTCCAATTGAGCCATTGCTTGCAAATGGTATGCTGAAGGAGGCAGTTACTTTCGTTCTTACGGAGATGGCAAGGGCAAAGGATTTTTACCGTCGAGCCGCTCAGCTCACAGGGCAAAACTCCTTTAGTGAGATTTTTACTCGCTGTGTTTCTAATGAAGTTAGCAAATATATTGATGTGGAAAGTTTAGCCGGTATTGCGGATTATCCGTGGTTGAAAGAAGAAGTGGTGGCAGAGTTTTTGGCACACGCAATCTGCTGGGTAACCATGCGCTGGATTAACAAAGGGATGATAGTTCCGGTGGAGGAGCTGACAGATGTTTACATCAAGATTTTCCACAGTCCAATTATTGAGGTTATAGCCAACACCCACAACAAAACGAAGGACAAACAATAACCTATAACAACAGTATAAAGCAGACAGATTTAAATTATTAAGATGATTGGAGTATAGATATATGAGCGTATTAGAAAGCTTGCTTATAATTGCAGGAATTATGTTAGATGTTTTCGCCGCCATGGAAATTCAAGGTGCCATGATGGCTCAAATTAAAAAGAAATCTCTTGCGGTGGCATGTGTGGTTGTAGCCATTGTAGAATTGGTATTTTATTTTACTGGTTATCTCATTTGTTGGTTTTTAGCTTCAAGGGGATATATCGCAAATCCTATTTATTATGGAGAGGCTGTTGCTGCCATAGTACTCGGACTTCTCGGCGTCAGACTTATGATTAAGGCTGTTAGCAGAGAATACATTCTAGAGCGCCGCAAGGATTCAATCAGTGTATGGGATTATATAAGAATCATAGTTATGTCTAGCATCTATACAGCGGCTGCGGGATGTGCCTGTGGTCTTGTGGGCATCACAATCTGGCAAATAATAATTATTATTTTAGCAGTATCCTTTGTTATGGTAATACTTGGAATGTACACGGGACTTCACTATGGATTTGAGATAAAGACAGCAGCATATGCCATTGGAGCTTTTTTGCTCTGGGGCGTCAGCATAGAAATGCTTTTGCACAGAATACTAGAAATAGTATAAACTATAGCTATGAATATACTATAGGAGATTTACATTATGAAATTACTATCATTTGCCGTACCTTGTTACAACTCGGCAGATTATATGGAACATTGTATAGAAACATTGCTTCACGGTGGTGATGACGTAGAAATCATCATCGTCGATGATGGCAGCCAAAAGGATAATACAGCAGAAATAGCTGATAGGCTTGCTGCGGAGCATCCTACTATCATCAAAGCAATCCACCAGGAAAACGGTGGCCACGGTCAGGCAGTCAACACCGGGCTCAAGAATGCCACAGGTCTATTCTTTAAGGTGGTTGATTCTGATGACTGGGTTGATGAAGAAGCATACGATGAAATCCTTAGGGTTCTTCGTCAGTCTGTTGAACACAGCAAGCAGCTAGATATGTTGATATCCAATTACGTATACGAAAAGGAAGGTGCTAGACACAAAAAGGTTATGCATTATTCCAATTTGCCAGTCAATGAATATTTTGGTTGGGATGAGACTAGACGTTTCAAAAAAGGTCAATACATATTGATGCATTCGGTTATTTATCGCACCAAGCTGTTAAAGGATTGTGGTTTGGAATTGCCTAAGCATACATTCTATGTAGACAACATCTACGTTTATTATCCACTTCCTTATGTTAAGACAATGTACTATTTGGATGTTGACTTTTATCGTTACTATATTGGTCGAGATGATCAATCCGTAAATGAAAAGGTTATGATATCTCGTATTGACCAGCAGATTAAGGTCAATAAAATCATGCTTGAGTCCTTTGACTACAAAAACATCACCAATAATCATGTTAAAAAATACATGTTTAATTATTTAGAAATGATTACTGTTGTCTCGACTGTCCTGCTAATGAAGAGTGGTACCAAAGAGCACCAGGCAAAGCGTAGAGAGCTTTGGGCATACATCAAGCAAAAGGATTACTTCTTATATAGAAAGCTTCGCTACGGATTCATGTGTGCCACAACCAATCTTCCAGGACGAAGTGGACGTGTCATTTCTGTAGCTGCCTACAAAGTGGCTCAGAAGTTGGTAGGATTCAATTAATCATTTTGGCACTTTTTTGATGAGACATAAACCCCACGTGGGTACTAAAACTGCATATTTTCGCCGTTTCAACTCCAGATAACTCCTATCTGGAGTTATTTTTTGCCAAATAAATACACTTATTGCCAATCGCTTTCTTTTAGTTTGTGATAGTTATACTATACAGTTACACACAAAATTTACACAAATTTTTTACAGACCTAACACAAACAAAATGTATTAAAAGATAAAGGGAGCATTAAATAATGAGAAGGGATCCAGCGGTTAAAAGAATACTATCATTAAGCTTGGCGGTATTGTTGTCTATAACAACACCTCTTGTAACATTTGCGGAGGAGTTACCTGAACCAGTTCAGGCAGAGGCAGTCCAAGACAACTCATCAGAGGGGGCTACCAACACAGGCAGCGAATCGCAGCCAGCTTCGGGAGAGGGAGAACAACAAACACCAGCGGACAATCAAACAGGTGACAGTTCACAGTCAGTTGAACCTGAATCACCTTCTTCATCAACAGATTCTTCAGTTGATGGAAATGATTCCCAGGATGAAAACAAACAGAATAAAGAAGACGCTTCATCAGATGGAAAACCTTCTGACTCAAAAGATGATGAAAAGCTTGAATCTGATTCTGACCAAAAGCTCGACGACAAAGATTCTAAAGAAGGATTAGACGACGAGAAAGAGGAAGAGGAAGAAGACGAGGAAGAAGAAGAGGAAGAAGAGGAAGAGGAAGAAGACGAGGACGAAGAGATTACTCTTGAGTTCAGTGATAACGAAGTAAAGGTAACAGTTACTGGTACTAGAAAGGTTCTTAAAGGCGTTAAAAGCGTTAAGGCCAACAAAATCACTGAAGATAATAACGAGAATCTTTTCAAGGAAATCGAATCTTCTCTTGCTGACGAGGCAGAGGATGATGGCAAAGAGCTTATAACCTTCTTGGCTTATGATATTACATTACGAGATGAAGATGGCAATTCCATAGAGCCAAACGGCACTGTTAAAGTCAACATTGATAAAGTAAAGGCTCCAGAAAAGCAAGAAGAGTGCGAGGATGCAAAGGTTAGCTTAACTCACTTCAAGGGTAGCACTCCTGACGATATGACTGACAAGTCTTCAACCACACTTGATACTGGAAGCAATGCAGCAACAGTAGAGGTTGAGTTTGAGACAGATAGCTTTTCTCCATATGTAGTTTCATGGACAAAGGTACCTGATAAAGATAAGTCTAATAACATTGGTCAAGTCGTTTATTACGAGGGCAAGGTTGGACAGGTAGCAAATGTTTATCTAGTAGATCAGAATGGCAATCCAATTGAAGGTGCTAGGTCATACGCTGAAGGTGCAAAAGACGGCAAGTTCAATTTTTCAGTTAAAGCTAGTGAGACTTACGGAATTGGTCAACTTATAAAAAACAGCAATGAGCTAGGCAATTATAGCGGTGACTATTTCAGATGGATAGATGAAAATGCTATTTCGTTAGATGAATATATATATCGTGCAACATATGTTACTGCTGATAATAATGTATATGATAGAAGGCAGATTGCCGATTTAAGATTTTTCAATAGAGATCGTTATTCATCTGAATGGCAATGCAGAACCGTTGAAAACAACGGCCTTAGCGATTGGAATTGGTGCAAGAGTTCAAATGGTTATCAATTAGCAACAGATAGTAGAGATAATCGTTCAACTATTGATGTATATATGGTTTATGAGAAACCACAGGATAATAATGATTATTACTTCCCTGGAAATCTGTTCAATTACGACAAGGATGATTTTAATGCAGGTGCGGGATACAATAACATTATTTTCCACCATGGCGGCGATATTCCTACAAACAATTCTACATTTAACAACGCATGGAATGCATGCGATACAGTAAATAGTGATGAAGGCGCTCCTACAGCATGTCAAGGAATTGTTCAAAACAGATTAGATAATGGTAGACCAGTGTTTAATCATGCGCCAATGCATCAATTATTCAATCCATCAGATAGCATTTATAGATCGGGAAATGGTAATGAGGCATATGCCAACATTCAGATTCCATTCTACAAGGAAGATGGATACTACACATTAGAAGCAAGAGGCAAAAATAGATACGACTACTTAAATAATGAAAAGAAAATAGTTAGAACACAGGATTCAAATTCATCAGGCTTTTGGCCATTCGGAGATGGATTAGATTCTGGAGATGATTATAAATGTCACTTTGGTATGTCGATGGAGGTTGACTTTAATGTTAATTCAGACGGCAAGGCAGACGACGGTAACGATACAGTTTTCAAGTTTGCAGGCGACGATGACGTTTGGGTATTCATAGACGGCAAGCTCGTACTTGATATGGGTGGTGTTCACCAAAGTGTAAATGGTTCAATCAATTTTAGAACAGGCGAGTGTGTAGTAACAAATGCAAACACTACAGGCAGAAATCCAGAAAGACATAACCTATATAGTAATGATTATTTGGGCGGAAGCCTAGAGTCGTTTGCAGGCAAAACTCATAAGCTATCATTCTTCTATGTAGAGCGTGGTGGAGCAAAATCAAACTGCAAGCTTCAGTTTAACTTCAACACAACAAACGAAGTAAGACCTAACGATGTAGTTTTCAAAAAGACTGATGAAGCAGGAAAGATTCTTCCTGGAGCAGAGTTCGGATTATTTAACTATAAGGAAGGTGGCATTGGAGAGAATGACAAACCATACAAGACAGCAACATCTGGCGACGATGGAATAGTTAGATTCTCTAGTGTTGAAGAAGGAAAATACATCCTTAAAGAAACAAAGGCTCCTACAGTCAGAAGAGACGATGGAACAGTTGTTGAATACGCATTAGATTTAAAAGAATACATAGTAGAAGTTAAAGACACTAAGGTAGAAACTACAGCAGGAAAAGAAACTATCACACAGCAGGGTGGAGTTAAGATTTATGATCCTGAAGATGCAGATAAAGAAATTTCCGAAATCAAAAACTACCCTAGAGGTGACTACAAAAAGAAGATCACCATTATAAAGAACTGGAAAGATGACAACAACAAGGCGGGAACTAGACCAGGTGCGGTAGAGTTCAAAGTATATGGTAAGTATAAAGATGAGGATGGCGTTGATAAATATGTTGCGCCAGATGATACATCTGCAGGCACTAGCCCAGTTCCATACAAAACAGTTGTTATTTCAGCAAGTGAAGGTTGGACAAAGACTATCGAAGATATACCAGTATTCTTTGATGAGGACATTGACAAGTTAATAACATGGGAAGTATTTGAGTCAGATATTAAAGGATACACATTGATTGATAAGACACATGAATATGATGCAGAGTCAGCAATAGTATTTGAAAGTCCTGTAGAACAAAGCCTTCCTCCAGCTGCAAATAGCGCTGGTAAAAATGTTTATGAGCATATAGATATTGAATACTATGGTGCATCTGATAAAAATGCTACAAACAGAAGAGTCACATCAATAAGAGATGCTTCCGACCAGTACGAGAATAGCATCACTGCAATAGGCTATTACGATAGTTTCAATGGATATAGTAATGGTTCAAATTATCACAATATAGCTTGGAACATGCACACTAAGACCATCTCAAGCAACAAGTCAGATGGTGAAGGTGAGTGGAGAGCAATTGGACTTGCGGTTGGTTGGAATACAGCAGTTGCGTTTAGAGTCAAATTTAATGATTCCGATAAGTATCAGCTTGTAGTACTTACAAATGAAGATGTCTATCCATCGGGCACATATCTTGCTAGAGATAAGTATAAGAATGTAGCCGGAGATGCAGCTATGTATTATAACTGGGCATATGCAGATTTGGCTAAACATTACTATAATTCCGATGCAAACAATTTACCAGAGTACATAGACTTAAGTGGTAAAAATATTTTCGAAGTAGCCGAAATTGTCTGTCCAGCAACTACAGTAAATGATAGAGGCCAGGTTGTTTCAAGAAACTATGGCAACATTGGTTTAGACTTCGTTCTTTCACCTAGAACAATAGAAGAGCACATTGTTAAGGCTGAAACAGGAAATGAGACTTTCACATTCCTAAATGAAAAGGAACCTACAGTAACTCTTACATTTGAGAAGCAAGTTACTTTCCCAGGCGGCGGAAATACAAAGCCTGAAGCAGTATATGGTTTCAAGGTTGAAAGACTTAACGAAGATGGTTCAGTTGCTGAGGTGATTGGCAAGGATACAACAGGTGCTTCAATCAGCACAACTGGTATAAATCCTTCAACAGGAGAGCCTATAACAGAGGTTAATTATCAAGATGGCATATTCGGCATTCGCGCTGGACAGTCGGTAACAATCGATGGTCTTCCAGCAGGAAAATACAGAGTGACTGAAGTAAATGCTTTCTATAACGGTAAGCAGATACCATTCAATACATTTACTACAAAGGTATACGAAGTAGAAGCAAATGGCGAAGCTAAAGTTGTTAAGACATACGATAATACCAACGTTACAGAGGCGAGAGCATATGAGGTTGATTTTTCTGAATCTGATATTGAGCACCTTAAGTTTGAAAACTGTTTCAATCAGGAATTCAGATTTAAGCTTGTTAAGAAAAACAAGAGTACATTAAACAATTTAGCTAACGCAGAGTTCGAGCTAAAGAACAAAGAGACAGGGGTTACAATTTACTACGGTATTAGTAACGCCAAGGGGGAGGTAGAATGGTTCAACAGCCATTGGGAAGTTGAAAATCCAGGCGATCCTAAATCTAAGATTTTAGAGGTTGAGACTGGTGAATATCTCCTTAAAGAGACCAAGGCTCCAAACGGATTTGCTCTTAGCAAAGAAGAATGGATTGTAACTGTCGATACTGCATCAGGTATCAGGGTTACTACAAAGGATGGTCAAGTGATACAACCTGCATCATCAGAATCAGCTGATGGCAACGTTGTAACATATGCATACAACTTCTTGAACGAGGTTGTATATTCCCTTCCAGAAACTGGCGGAAGAGGAGTTTTCATCTATATAATCGGCGGAGTTCTACTTATGATAGGGGCGGCGCTGTTGTTATATAAAAACAAGAAACAATAAATAAAGAATATTAAAAAGGAGAGAACTGAAAATGAAAAGAATCAAAAGAATTGTTGCTCTTGCTCTTGCAACAGTAATGATGATGGCGATGAGCATTGTCTCATTCGCAGCAGAAAATGGCACAACTGTTACCATTAACAATTTCCCTACAGCTGCAAATGGAAGCACAGTAAATGCTTATCAAATTGCTTCTGTAAACAGTGATAACAAGATTGAAGTAGCTCAGTGGGCAGCAGATGCAGGCTACACAGCTACAGCTCAGGACGGCACAACAAGCGTTCTTGAGATGACACCAGCAGATGCCAAGAAATTAGGCGAAGCTTTTAAGGCTGATACAAAGGTTGACGCTACAGCAACAGTTACAAATGGTGTAGCTACATTCACAGGTCTTAAGGCTGGTGCATATTTCTTCAAGGTTAACTTTGATGGCGATTTAGAATTCAACACAATGGTAGCTGTAACAGTTACTACAGATGCAAACGGCAACTACGTTGCTAAGGATACAGAGTCTCTTACAGCAAAGAGCGAGCCTAAGAAGGTTCAGAAGTCTGAAGATGACAAGTACAGTACAACTGTTACTGGAAAAGAAATCGGGTATACGGTTAAGAGTACAATTCCTTATGTAGGTCAAAATGAAGTAGTAACAAGAGATTATTCCGTTCACGATGAAATTCACGGTGGTGCATATGCAGTAAATGCTGATGGCAAACTTCCTATCACTGTTAAATATGGTGATGTTATCGAAGAAAAGACAGTAGATGTTGTTAATAATGCTTTTGCATTAAATCTTAACTATGTATTGGCTAATAATGCTCATGCAAATGAGGAAATTGAAATTAGCTACAAAGCTATCGCATTAGATGTAAAGGTATATAACGATGCTTATGTAATTCCACCAAGCCATGAAGATGGTGATGATTTTGAAAAGACAACAGTATACAACTACAACGGAAAGCTTATCGTAAACAAATTAGGTGATGATAACAAAGCTCTTAAGGGTGCTGAATTTGAAATCCTTAAGAAGGTTGGCGAAGACAAGTATGAGTACGCTATCCTTGATGCAAAGGGTATGATTACAGCTTGGACAGCTGATGAGAAGAAGGCTTCAGCAATCGTTACAGACGACAAGGGTCAGGCTTCTGCATTTGGTTTTGATGTAGCTGATGAAGTTGATGGCAAGTTAGTTAAGAATACATACTTCTTCAAAGAGTCAAAGGCTCCAGAAGGATATTCAATTAACCCAGCACTTACAGAGGTTTCATTCGACGGCGAGGTTTCTTTAGATCAGCAATCAGCTAACGAAGAGTTCGTTGGAAATGCAACAATTGTTGATACAAAGCTTATCCAGCTTCCATTCACTGGTGGTATTGGTACAACAATCTTCACAATCCTTGGCGTAGCTATTATGGCTATCGCAGCAGCTCTTTACTTCGCAACAAAGAAGAGAGCATAATTAAAGCAGGTAGTAAAAATTATTTAATATAAACTGTTTTCATCTCTGATAAATATATCCTCAGAAGGATAGGGGTAATCCTTCTGAGGGTAATCAGAGAAAAAATAACTGTCATTAGTACAGCAGTAAGGAGAGGACAGCAAGTCTATTGAGATATGAAAGAATTTATTAAGAAGAATTATAAAAAAATAGCTATAGGAATTATGATGATTGCTGGCTTGTCCTTGCTGATGTACCCCCTTGTTGCAAACACTTGGAATAATCATGTGCAAGCTAGTCTTGTAAATAACTATTCTGAAAATGTTACATCAGCCATTGAGGAAGGCAAGCTCGACGTTGATGCTGAATTGAGTAAGGCAGTTCAGTACAACGCCGACTTACTTCCAAGTATTTTGCCAGATTCATTTGCAGAAGCTGAAGCAAATGGAACCGATGCAACATACATGAATCTATTGAATGCAAACGGTGATGGTATAATGGGATATATCCAGATTCCATCCATCAACGTAAAGCTTCCAATCTTCCATACTACAGATGATGATGTATTAGAGATTGGTGTTGGTCACCTGGAGGGATCATCTCTTCCAGTAGGAGGACCAGATACACATTCCGTTCTTTCGGCGCACAGAGGCCTGCCAAGTGCAACACTCTTTACCGATTTGGACAAGGTTGAAATAGGAGAAGATTTCTTCATTATCATCATGGGCGAGTATTTCGCTTATGAGGTTGACAATATAGATGTAGTTGAGCCAGAGGATACTTCACTTTTGAAAGTGGAGAAGGGCAAGGATTTATGTACTCTTGTTACATGTACACCATACGGTGTAAACACCGAGAGACTTATGGTCAGAGGTCATAGAGTAGAGTACACTCCAGAAATGCTTTCGGATGCCAAAACTCCAGCATTTGGAGCAGTTAGTCTTCATTCAAATTATCTGTTGTGGGTAATCGTTGGATTGGCAATAGTAGCTGCATTCATTTTGGGATTACATTTATACGATAAAAAACGTTCAAAGAAGGAAATAGCCGGTGAAACAAAAGATTATTAAAATATTTTTGTTAATATTGTTTGTAGCTGGCTTTTGCATGCTAGCATACCCAACTGCTTCCAATCAATGGAACAATTATGTGCAAAGTACGTTGATTAACGACTATGAGGATTCCCTCAGCAAGATGACTGTAGAAGACTACACAGCCGAGTGGAATAAAGCTAAAGCCTTCAACGAGACTATCACAGAAAACGCAATTGGTACTGATGCTTTTGGAACCAATGCTCAAGGGGATGCTGTTACTCCTACCAAGGAGTTCCTTGAATCTGAATACTATTCAGTACTTAATGTTAATGGCGACGGAATCATGGGCTATTTGTCCATTCCAAAAATAAAGGTAAAGCTGTCTATAATGCATGGCACATTCGATGATTTCATTCAGACAGCTGTAGGTCACATGAATGGCACAGCTCTTCCAATTGGAGGCGGCAGCACACATTCAGTTATAGTTGGCCATAGAGGCTTGCCAAGTGCAGCACTCTTTTCTGATATAGATCAGCTTAAAGAGGGAGACAAGTTTTACATCCACGTGTTGGATGAAACCTTAGCCTATCAGGTTGATCAAATCTACCCAATGATTGAGGCAGATGATATTGAATCACTTTCAAATGCCATGTCAGTGGTAGAAGGCAAAGATTACGTAACATTGTTTACATGTACACCATATGGTGTAAACACCCACAGACTTTTGGTTCGCGGAACCAGAGTTGAGTATCTTGGAGAAGATGAACCTCCTAAGGGTGCTGACGCGGTGGTTGAAACTGTTAAGAATTACTATTTAATATTCGGAATAGTTGGAGCTTTAGTTACAGCAGTTCTTGTAATAGTAATTAGAAATATATTTAAAAAAAGAAATGGTAAAGCTGAAGGGAGAACTCAGTGAAAACAAAAGGGTTTAAAAGGAAAAATCTAATAGCATTTGTGCTGGCTGCGGTGCTTGCTGTTGGGGGATTATGTGTTTACACGAATGCTGCCGAGCGAATAGACGTTAACAAGCCTATTTCAATCACGGCAATAGCAGATCCTTCCAGTGCATTTGGCCAAAATTATCAGGGGGAGCTAACAGTTGATATGTACAAAGTTGCCGACTTCAATGAGACTGGCAGTATTACATTAACAAGCGCTTTCAAGAGTGATAAAGAGGGAGAAAAGATAGATCTTGACGTTCTTTCAAGCGCTTCTGATTCCACCGATGAAAAGGTCAAGGACATTGAAGCCAAGGTTGTTAAGCCAGCAGTTGCAATCGTAAAGAGCCAGAATATGGCAGCTAGCGATTCGTTTACTGTAAAAAGAGAGAATGGCAAGCTTATTGGTAAGAAGGATATCTCAAGTGGAGTCGGCATCTACTTATACATCCCACGCGACACAGAAGATGATACCAGCTACTACAAGTTCAAACCATATGTGGTTTGCTTACCTTGTAGCAACATGATATCACAATCAACAAAGGTAGATGAAAATGGCAATGTTGTCACAACAACAGACGGCAGTGATGCTTGGCTTTATGATGTGACAATAGCTCTTAAATCAGAGGTATCACCAAAGTATGCTAATCTTGAAATTGTAAAGACTCTTAAGACCTTCAATAAATCACTTGGTCCTGCAGGATTTGCATTTGAAGTTACAGCCTACGATAAGGGAAATAACATAGTTTATAACGATGTACATTCACTTAATTTTGAGAAATCAGGTCCTCTGTCTATAGTGATTAAGGATGCTATCCCTGCTGGTTCTAGAGTAGTTGTTGAAGAAGTTTACTCTGGCGCTAGCTACACAATAGTTGGAGACAGCAAGATTCGTGAAATCGAAAGCATCCCAGCGGCTGAGACAACAAAGGTAGAATTTGAAAATGATTATCCAAATAAGGATACAGAAGGAAATATAGCCATCGAAAATCATTTTGTTAAAGAAGAAAAAGATGGCAAAGCTGGATATAAATTTGAATCAAGCACATTGACTAAGCAGAACTCTTCAAACACAGTTGAAGAGCCAAACAATTAAGAAGGGAGCGGGCAAGTAAAATGAAAGTTAAAAAATATGCATTGATTGCTACAGCTCTTATGATTATTGGCGCAACTAGTGTTAAACCAGCCATGGCATACTTTACTGATACACAGCGGGCAACAGGCATGGTAACAATAAAAGAAGAGCCAAGCTTTGAGCCTCATGAAAAAGTTGAGGACATGGTTAAGGAAGTCAGCATTAAGAACACTGGAGATTACGATGTGTTTGTCAGAGTTAAAGCCATCTACGGCAAGAACTTTGAAGTGGTAATGGATACTTCTAAGAATAATGCTGGATGGTCACTTAAGGAAGACGGCTTTTACTATTATGACAAGGTGGTTGCCGTTGGTAAGGAATCACCAAAACTTTTCCTTAAGGTTAATGTCTTAGATGATGCTAAGGTATCAAAGGATTTCAATATCATAATCGTACAGGAAGCAACAAAGGCATTGTATGATGATAATGGAGTTACATGTGATTGGAACAAAGTAATCACAAGAAGCGATCAAGCACAAGGTCAACATACAGTTGAAATTATAAATGGTACAAATACACAACAGCAACCTAGTGGAGCGAGCACCTCTGAAGGTAGTAATTCGAATGGAGGTGAGCAGTAATGATTAAAAAAATATCAAAGCCTCTAGTTATCCTTTCAGTAGGATTACTTCTCCTAGCAATAAGTGCGGTGGGCTCTACAAGAGCTGCTCTTAATGCAAGGTCTGAAAAATACATTATGCAGGCAAATACACCAAAGTTGCATGTTGATTTGCTAGAAGAGCAAAACGGAAGCTTCGTCAGTGTAGAGGGTGAGGATACACTAAAATTCACCAGCATTGATAGAAACAACTTCCATATTGGACAAACTTATCCTGAGAAGGTCAAAGTAGTTAACAATGACGGTTGCAAGGAGTTTGTTAGAGTTACAGTCAAGAAAAGTTGGGCAAATCCTGATAAAACAAAGGATACAACTTTAGATCCTAGACTTATTGAGTTGGGTGTTAATACTGCTGATTGGTATGAAAACCCAAGTGAGAGTACAGCGGAAGAATCTGTATACTACCTCTTACCAGTGTTTAACCCTGGTGAGGAGAAAATCCTTTTAAATAGTGTAAAGATTAACGGTCAGGTTCTTGAAAAAGTTACTGTTGAAGATTATTTCGAAAACGGTACAAAGGTAGAAGGCACAGTTGTCAACAAATACGAGTACAATGGAAAGTCCTTCTACGTAGAAGTCAAGGTAGATGCAGTTCAAAATCATAGCCCTATTTCAGCTATCAAAAATGCTTGGGGCATAGATGTAGATGCAGACGAGAACATGATTCACAAGATCAAGTAGTATTCAAAGGAGAGAGTAAGAAATGATGAAAAAATTAATAAATGGCATTCTGGCTCTTTGCATTGGTGCTCTTGTGACGGTTAGTCAAAGCATCGTAGCATCGGCCGAGGATGGAGTTAAAACAGAATATTCTTGGAATGTTACATACAAAGGGACAAGCGGAAATGCCTTTGAATCAACATATGATGTTAATAAGGCAAATCTATCAGGAGTAATGCCAGGAGACACTGTAGTTTATACAGCACAATATACAAACGCGACAGATAAATCTACTGATTTTTATCTTAGCACAGAGGTTTTCAGTTCTTTGGAGGATACTCCAAATGTAAGCTCACAGGGTGGTGCGTATACATTTAAGATTGAAAACCAGGGACCAAACGGCAATCAGATTTTATTTAACAATATTGTAGGTGGTGATTCCTCTACAGTTGATCCGGTTGGTTTGAAGCAGCTTAATACAGATGGTAATTCATATTTTTCACTTGGATCAATTGCTCCAGGTGCCAGCGGAAAGATTATTATCACTGTAAAGGTTGATGGAAATTCACAGGACAACAGCTACATGTCAACATTAGCAAGGCTTTCAGTTGTTTTTGCAGCTCAGTCAACAGATGACGCTAATGGAGGAAAGAAGATTACCAATGATGGTAAACGACTTATCCAGCAGGTTGTCAAATCAGAAGATGGCGGAACAGAGGTAGTTATCATTGATGAAGAGATTCCAACCTCGGGAGAAAATCCAATAACAGGTGATTCAATGTTCCCACTTTTGATGTGCGCTATTTGTTTAGTAGTTGGTTTGGTATTTATCTTGTGGTACTTCAAGCTTACAAGAGAGCAGAAGGAGGAAGCTTAAGGATGAAACTTAGAAATAAATTGTTAAGCCTACTTTCAACTGCATTGTGTTGTACATGGGTATTTTCATTTGCAAGTATTGATGCACATGCCGGCGAAATTCAAAGAAATGGCGAAGGTAAATATGAGTATCGCATTAACATTTCTTTGTCAGGTGGCGAAGGATTCAAATTTAATGAAGAAGCTGCAAAGGCTATATTTGGAAGCAATGTCACTATTTCAGGCGATGAGCTAGTGGTATCACATGTTCCTTACGGAGCTAAATACGATGTGCAAATCAATGATGGTGCCCATAATTCATATCTAGTTACTGAGCCTTCAACTGTTGATGAGGCTGGTCTTATCTATTATGTTAAAGGTCTTAGATTAGCAGGCGATGACAAAGTTATCGATTCTGTTGTGACAGATAAAAAGGATCAGAGTGGCAATAACATTATTGATTTCAGTGATGTTGCTCATATCAGTATCACAGGTGATGAAGAGTATGTTGTGGCATATGGTGTTGGTCAGTCGGTACAATACACTATTAGATATGTCGACAAGAACAACAATCCACTTTTACCAGATGAAAGTAAATTCGGCGCACGTGGACGTAAAATCTACGTACCTAGTAAGCATATAGATGGCTACAAGCCTGATGCATATTTTAAAACAAAGTCTAGCGGTCTTGATAAGGGAGATGTTTTTACATTTGTATATTCTGAAAATCCTGCTACCGTAGTTCAGGGTCAGGATATTGTCTATGAAGAGACAACTACTGTTGTTGGTCCTCCAACTTATGAGTATCAGTACAATCGTAGACCTACAGTAATGACTGGTGTTATTGATAATCGTGGACGCGGAAACAATGGTGGCGGTAATGGCGGAGCCGGTGGAAATGGCAATGGCAATGCCAACGCTAATAATGGCGCAAACGCAGGTGCAGGCGCAGATGCCAACGTTGATGGCGGAAATAATGCTGATGATACAACAGTAATTCCAGACGAGGATGCACCTCGTGATGTTGTAGATATTGAGGACGAGCTTACAGCTCTTCACGGACAAAAGGGTACGGACAACAATATTGTTCGTAAAGCATACCTCGGAGCCGCAATTGCTATTGTGGCACTTGGAGCTATTCTTGCAGCACTTATCATTGCAGGTAAGAAGAGAAAAGCAGAGCTTTCAGGAATAGAATCAGACGTAGACGATACAGACAACAATTAAATTAAAAGTTTTAGATGCCTAGCTGGTTTCCAGCTAGGCATTTTTTTACCTTATAGTAAATTGCTTTGCAATCTCCTATAAGGTAAAAAACTCTTTCTTGTTATTTGAAAATTGTCGGAATATAATGCCAAAAAGCAATAATTTAATCGAGATTGGAGAATAGTAGGCATTGACGTCCGAATGTTGCATTTTGGCGAGTATTATGTTTATAATGTGCTGGAACGTAAATGCCAACTTGAAGGAGGACACAAGATGAAGAGAAAAATTGTGACAAGTTTAATGGCAACATCTTTGGCGATAATCCTATGCACGGGTGTTGTTCATGCATCAGGCTGTAAATGCAAAAAGAAAGATGTTCAGCCTGAAAAGGATATAACACTTGTTAACGAAGTAGATGTAAATGGTGAAAAAATACCTGCTCTGGATTATTTGAATTATAATGGCGTATCTTATTCATGGAAAGATGTGGAGTCGTTTGAAGAAGTACTGATTGACAAAGATCAGGCAGAGCATGTAGGTGTAGATTTATTTGCTTCACCTGTACAGGGATTATTTAGAAATCCTGAAGACGGAAATTATTCCGGCTACATTACTAGTAAAAAATTTTTGGTAGAAAATTGGTATATTCAGTCAGCTAAAACTCAGTTTGCCAACGGAATTACGATAGGTTCTTCACAAGAAGATGTTAGGTCTACCTTTGGAGAGCCACAGCGCGTTACTGACAATTATTCTGGTGGCGATTTGGATTTATTATATGAGAACGACGACGTTAAAGTACGTTTTGAAATAAAGGATAATGCAGTCTTTGAGATTATTGTAACTAGTAAGGCTACAGAGGCAGATGAAGAAGTTAGTTTAATGTATTCGCTTGTAGATAAATTCCGTAGCACCCTAGAACATGGTGGCGGTATTTTTAATTAGTTAGCAAAACAATTTTACAGAGGAGGACATAATATAATGAAGAGAAAAATTTTAACCAGTTTATTTGCAGTATCATTAGCAATATTAGCATGTTCCAATGTAGTGCAGGCTTGTAATAAAAAATGCAAAGAGCCTGTGAGAAAACCAGAAGCGGAAGTAGTAACTAGTGAAGAAGTGACTGACGAAGCCAAAGAGCAGGTAGATGATGTTGAAGAAATATCACCTATGAATTATATGAAATATGATGGAGTAGCATATTCGTTAAAGGATGCTGATTCTTATAAGGATGTATTAATTGATGAAACTCAAATAGAACCTAGCTATTTTATGGTAGAGTCAGAAACTGTTAAGCTAGCTGAAGGCTATTTTAGGAATCCTTCAGAAGGAGAGTTTGACGGTTATTTTGTACGGGATAAATTTTTGATAGATACTATGTATATTTATTCTGATAAATTTGAGTTTGCCAATGGTATAAAAATAGGTTCATCATTAGAAGATGTGGAAGCTACCTTCGGAAGCCCAGTTAGATATGGAAATAACAGTGATGGTGAAATTAATCGATTGACATATGAGAACGAGGATTTCACAATTGTTTTTGAATTTGAAGAAAGCGGGCTTACAGAAATACGCATAGAGAATAAAGCAGTAAAAAATAATTCGGATGTACAAGAATATATGACAGAGATCGAACGATTTTTCGGAATGCTAAGCGGTGATATCATCAACTAAAATGATAAAGCTAAGGGCTTTGGCCCTTAGCTTTATTGCTTTAACGCACTGTATATTAGCCCCGGCCCGCCCTGTTTGCAGCCCCAGAGGGACCTGCTGACAATTTAGCTAAGATTATAGATTTTCTTAATGCCAAAAGGGAGCTTCTGTCGGGTGTGCGGGTGTCGATTTTACAATTCGAAGGGAATGTATTGTCCCTGACGGACATGGTCAGAGTTTCAAGAAAAAGTTCCACAAACTAGACTTAGTACAATTGCACGCAAATCCACTTGCTAAGTGAAATTTAAAAAGTGATTTTTGAATA
>JAEEGL014849906.1_pt1 | contig 62435 bp, 52 predicted proteins | sample 9134231 | NCBI WGS metagenome assembly JAEEGL01 (sample SAMN16246548, study PRJNA631951) | gut metagenome | biome: gut microbiome; feature: rumen; material: fiber-attached | host: Bos | place: Iran: Karaj | collected 2018-10
TCAAGAGCAGCATCGTTACTTTTTTCATGTTTTTCTTTATTTTAATATTGAATAGTTAAGTTATATTTTTCTTGGTCCCTTCTATAAATAATATAACCACCTTTTGGGGTGAATCTCTACAAACGGGTTCTTTGTTTTGTGAACTTTTAACAATAAAGCAATCTCCATCAGGTAGAAGAAAGATGAAAACCTGATAAACTAATTGCTAACAACTGTTAAAATATTACTCAACTATTACTCTCGTAGTTGATGATAAAGAGAAGAGTAGGGGATGAGTAGGGGATGAGTAAGAGATGGTCCAGACTTATGGTTGATTATCAGTGGATTATATATTGTGTATTACCCTTTTGAATAAAGCGTTGATTATTAAGTGTTTGTTGTTTTTGGCGAGATGAATGGTTGCCGATGCCGGTCAGGCGGTATGAAAAATTTTTTTTAATGTTCACACAATATAGAACTAAAAATGCCGTTACTTAACTAAAAATATAGTTACAAAACAAAATTTATAGTTATGTCGGCAAAAGAAATGAAGGAATTGACCAAGGCCGAGGAGCAGGTGATGCGTGCGGTGTGGAAGGTGGGCAACGGCTTTGCCAACGAGATTGTGGCCGCCGTGGGAGAGCAGGGAGACAGCGAGGAGGAGACCCCGGCCTACAATACGGTGCTCACGATGGTGCGCAACCTGGAGCAGAAGGGCTATGTGTCGCACGTCACCTATAACCGTTCGAACCGCTATTTCCCAGCTGTGAGTCGCGAGGAGTATATGCAGCATCAGCTCAAAGGAATGGCACGGCGTTACTTCGGCTCGTCGGCGAGGGCGTTGGTGAGTTTTCTTGTAGATAAGAACGAGGTCTCGCTCGAAGACCTCGAGTCAATAACCAAAGAACTTGAAAAATGATACATTGGATGTTATTCTCGACTCTGGCGGCAGGGCTGCTGTACGGCCTCTACTGCCTGACGCTGCGGCGCGACCGCTGGCTGCAGCTGAACCTTTGGTATCTGCTGGTGGCAATCGGATTCAGCATGGTGTTCCCCTTTATCAGGCTACCAGACAGCCTCGGCCAGGCATCGCAGTCGGTGGCCTCGGTGGAGGAGTACCTGGTGACGATGAACGAAGTAGAGATATCAGCCATCACGGCTCCGCGTCCCCTCGGAGTGATGGTAGACATTTACCTCGTCGGCGTTGCGCTGTGCGCAGCTTACCTTCTGTTCCAGCTGGCGGCACAGGTGGTGATTGTCATCAGGCTCCGGCGCAGGCATAAGGTCTATAGGGCAAGCGACGGCTTTGACATACCACGCGGTGCGGCGCTCGTGCTGCTGGATGACGACACGGCATCGTACTCCTTCTTCAACCATATAGTGGTGGGCACGCGAGGCCTGAACGATGACGAGGTGCGCTGCATACTGGCCCACGAGTCGCTGCACGTGAGGCAGGGCCATTCGGTCGACCTTCTGTTTGCAAGGCTGCTGTGCTGCCTGATGTGGTTCAACCCCTTTGCGTGGCTCATCATGCGCGAGATACGTGCGGTGCATGAGTTCCAGGCCGACGCGGCGGTGCTGGGTGACGATGGGCGAATGATGATTCGCCCCTACATGTACCTGCTCTACAGGCAGGTTACCGGTACAGGATATGGCCATATCACAAATAATTTCAAAAGTATTAACATCAAAAAACGTATCGTTATGATGAACAAAACAAAGACGCGCTTCGGCGCATGGAAAGTAGCGGCGGTGCTGCCGGTGGTGGCGTTGCTGCTGATGGTGGGCTGCAAGCAGGGAGCCCCCGAGACAGCCGCAGCCGAGGAGCCGACGGCAACTGCTACCGAGGCTGTTGTCGAGCCCGTGCTCTTCGACATGGAGAACGCTCCCGAAGGCTTCCAGCCTCCAGAGTATGTCGGCGGCATGGATGCTTTATACAAGTACCTCACCGAGAACCTACGCTATCCCGAGCAGGCCAAGGCCGACAACATCCAAGGCCGAGTGCTTGTCAACTTCGTGGTGATGAATGACGGCAGCGTTGTCAATGTCGAGGTGGCCCGCGGCATTGGCGGCGGATGCGACGAGGAGGCTGTGCGCGTGGTCAAGGCCATGCCCAAGTGGAAGCCCGCCGTCAGCGACGGCAAGGCTGTCAACGTGCAATATGCACTGCCTATCACATTCAAGTTGCAATAGGGCACAATAAAAGGTGAAAGTGTGCGTTATCAATATATTGTATAACGCACACTTTTTTTATATGCGAAATATCATATTCGATTTCGGCAATGTGCTGGTGCAGTGGCACCCCGAGCGCATATACACAGAGTATTTTGGCGACGAGGCCAAGGCATGGTGGTTCCTGCGCCACGTGGTGGACAACGATTGGCGCGGCCGTATCGATGCCGGTGAGGCGACGGCCGACTGCACTGCCGAACTCGTGGCGCGCTATCCGGAATACAAGGAGCCAATAGAGCTGTTCGACCGCCGATACACCGATATGCTCACCGGCGAGGTGCCGGGCATGCTGGAACTGCTTGGCGAGCTCATCGACGATACCCAGGCTTATCAGGTATATGGTCTCACCAACTGGAGCATGGAGACATTTCCCGCTGCCCGCGAACGCTTCGGCATACTGCAGATGATAGACCGCTATGTGGTGTCCGGTGCCGAAGGCCTCATCAAGCCCGACCCGCGTCTCTTCCAAGTGTTGATGGACCGCTATGGGCTCAGGGCCGAAGAGTGTGTCTTTATCGATGACAACGAGGCCAATGTGCGAGCCGCCGAGGCTCTGGGCATGGAAGGCATCGTGTTTCGCGGTGCCGAGGAGCTGCGCGAGCGGCTCGGCATGTTCCGCCACCTGACGGCAGAAGAAACAGTGCAGTTGGAGCGCCAGGGCAACTGGGCTGACGACTGGACGGGTGTGCGTGTGTGCGGCGATACCGACCTGGGCGTGATACGCCACAACCATCTGGGCACAGGTGTGGATATCGGAGTCGTGGCCTCGCTCACCAACAGCCATCTGGAACATTGCACCATAGGGCAAGGGAGTAGAGTGGACGACGTGCGCCTGCTGCGTGGCTACCGTGTGGGACGGGGCTGCACTCTGAGCAATGTGGGCGAGATGAGTTTCGGAAAACTGGGCGAGACGCGTGTCGACGTGATGAATGAAAACGGCGGCCGCCGTATCGTGCCCATGCGCGGCATGACGGTGGGCGACGCATATATCTGGGCCCGCTTCCGCGACCGTCACAAGCTGATGCAGCGCTTCCAGTCCTGGGCTGCGGCGATGGACGACGGCACCTCTGCCGGCACCATCGGCGACGGTAGCGAGATACGCAATGCCACCGCCGTCATTGACGGGCAGGTGGGGCCTTGCTGCCGCATAGGACACGGGGTGATAGCCGAGCGCTTCATACTGGGCGAGAATGTGAAACTGGAGGACGGCTTGCGGTTGAACGACACCGTGGTGGGCGACAACAGCACGCTTGCCCGTGGCGAGGTGGGCTGCAGTCTTCTTTTCCCCGCACACGAGCAGCACCATAACAGTTCGTTCCTAATAGCCGCCCTGGTGCAGGGGCAGAGCAATGTGGCCAGTGGTGCCACCCTGGGCAGCAACCACAACGGACGCACCGCCGACGGCGAGTTGGGTGCCGGACGCGGCTTCTGGCCGGGGCTCTGCGTTAGCCTCAAGCATAACTGCCGCTTTGCGAGCTATACCCTTCTGGCCAAGGGCGACTATCCTGCCGAACTGAATATCACCCTGCCGTTTGCGTTGGTGAACAACAACGTGCAGAAAAACCGCCTCGAGGTGATGCCCGCCTATTGGTGGATGTACAATATGTATGCCTTGAACCGCAATATCACCAAGTTCGCCCAGCGCGACCGCCGTGTGCAGCGGTGCCAGCATGTAGAGTTCAGCCCCTTCGCACCCGACACTGCCGAGGAGATGCTTGTGGCGCGCGACCTGCTGTATATGTGGACCACCAAGGCCTATCAGAACGACGGCTCGACCGAGGTGGTGGCCTACGGCATGGAACGTGGTCACCGCAAGACCGTCATACTCAAGCCCGGCGAGGCGTACAAAGCCTATGAGGAGATGCTTATATACTACGCAATGGAGACGATAGGGGAGGATCGCTCCAGGTTTGATGCCGAGGAAGGAGAGCGTGTCCGCCGGTGGGTGAATATCGGTGGCCAGCTGGTGCAGGGACCTGATATGGACCGTATGCTGGACGATATCGAAAAGGGTGTCATCGGCTCGTGGAACGATGTGCACAAACGCATGGATGACCTTTGGACCGCCTATGCCGCCGACAAGCGGAAGCACGCCTACGGAGTGCTTTGCGAACTGGCACAGAAAAAGGCCCTCTCGGATAGCGACTGGCAATACTTTGTGGCACGCCACACGCAGATAAAGCAGCTTGTGCACGACCGTATCGGCGCCAGCCGTCAGAAAGATGCCGACAACGAGTTCAGGCAGACCACTTTCTGGAATACGGCCGAGATGAACGAAGTGATAAACGGATAGCGTATGAAACGGATTATTGTATTGGTATTTGTGCTGTTTGCCGCCACTGTGGGGGCACAGCAACGCTTCGACGCCACCATTATGGCCGGAGTCAATATGTGTCAGATTGACGGCGACGACGCCGGTTCCTATAACCATGTCGGCCTTCGTGCCGGTGTGGGTACGTCATTTCCTCTTTCCTCCGATGCGGAGAGTCCGTGGCGGATGGCGGTGGAATTGGCCTATACCCAGAAGGGGGCACGTTTCGACAGCGGTGCTGGCCACACTGCGCTGCAGTATGTCGAGTTGCCGCTGCTGCTCACTTACAATACCACGTCGGGACGTCTGCGTATCGGGGTGGGGGTGGCTCCTGCTTTGAAAGTGGGGGTCAGTGTGACCTACGACGGTATGCAGCAGTCGGCTACAGAGGCACTGTATAGGAGCATGGACTGGCTGCCATTGACGGCCTTGTTGCGTTACCGTTTCACAGACCATCTTTGCCTCGAAGGACGCTATCAGCAGTCGATGGTGACTGTATTTGACGGAGCCGGTCCATACTTCCTGTTCCACTCCAACAGTGGCGCCTTCAACAGGCTTTTTACCCTTGGTCTGGCTTATCAACTCTGACGTAAGATGGAAAGACTCGAATATGCCCGCAAGGTCTTCAAGGCCGACGCTTTTGCAACAACCCTCACCGGTATCGCCATTGATGCAGTGGGTGACCATAGTGCAGTGTGCAGTTTGCCCCTCGAAAGCCGCCATCGCAATGCACGTGGAGTGGCAATGGGTGGGGTGTTGTTTACGATGGCCGATTTTGCAGCCGCCATTGCGGCCAACAGTGAATGCCTTCAGGATGACAATCTGCAGTGGGTGTCGCTTGACGCTACAATCCACTACCTGGCTCCGGCGGCGTGCGAACGGCTTGTGGCCATCTGTGAGCCTGTGAAAGTGGGGCGAAGCACAGCACTCTTCCAGACCAAAATAGAAAATCCCGACAACGGCAACACACTTGCCGTTGTCGGGACTACCATGATGCATATTTAGCGTCTACTCGCTTTTCCTCACCGACTTGAAGCCGCTCATGAGGCCTGTGTTGGCGCTGCCGATAAAGGCTAACACCTGCTTGCCCTCGTCGGTATTGCCGTATAACTCCTTTACCTGCTCCACAGCATCGCTGATGTTCAGCCCTTTTACGAAGATATAGCGATATATGTCGCCTATGCGGTTGATGCTTTCCTGCGAGAATCCGCGGCGTTGCAGGCCGAGGCTGTTGACGCCACAGTACTGGATTGGGTAGCGGGCTGCCTTGACGAAGGGGGGGATGTCCTTGTCGATGAGGGCACCGCCCTGTGTGATGACGTGCGAGCCGATATGTATGAACTGCAGACAAGCGGTTTTTCCGCCAAGGATAACCCAGTCACCGAGTATGATATGTCCGGCGAGGGTGGCGTTGTTGGCCAGCACGCAGTAGTCTCCGACCACACAGTCGTGGGCTATATGCACATAAGCCATGAGCAGGTTGTTGTTGCCTATGACGGTCTTGCCGCTGGCGGCAGTGCCGCGGTTGATGGTGCAACATTCGCGAATCACATTGTTGTCGCCTATCTCCACGGTTGTGTATTCACCGGCAAATTTCAAGTCCTGTGGCACTGCGGCTATCACTGCGCCTGGGAAAATCTTGCAGTTCTTGCCGATGCGGGCACCGGGGAAGATTGTGACATTGGGGCCAATCCAGGTGCCGTCGCCTATCTCCACATCGTCACAGATGGTGGTGAAGTTGCTGATGGTTACGTCCTTGCCTATCTTGGCGTTGGGATGAAGGTCGTATAAAGTCATGATTGCATTTTGGTTTTCAATGTGTCTTTATATACTCCAGCAGGTAGCGGGCAAAGGCGTTGTTGGCCTTGTGGCCTGGCCTGCTGATGGTGAATTTCGCGTTGAGCGGCATGCCTACGAGGCGTATGTCGCCGATGAAGTCGAGCAGTTTGTGGCGTGCGGGCTCGTTGGGGAAGTATATGTCGGTGGTGTTGAGCACTCCGTCGTGCACCTTGAAGTGGCTCACGTCTTTGTGGAATGTCTTGGCGAGACGCTTCAACTGCTTGCTTGTGAGTTCTTTGTTTACGAATACCAGTGCATTGTCGAGGCTGCCGCCCTTGATGAGGTTAAGGTGCAGCAGGGGCTCCACCTCGTGCAGGAAGACGAAGGTACGGCAGGGTGCTATGCTGGCGGCGTATTCCGACATATCGTGAATCGAGGCCTCCTGCTTGCCGATAACGCTGTCTTCGAAGTCTATCTTGCAGACCACCTCGAAGTGGTCGCTGGGCTCCACGTCGAATACCGAGGATGTCTTCTCCACTTCGAAATGGAGCGGTTCTTTGAAGGTGTATGTCTTGCGCTCGGCTTCTTGCTGCATGACGCCTACGCGGATAAGCTGCAGCAGCCAGGGACGAGCCGACCCGTCGAGGATGGGCACCTCGCCGCCGTCGAGTTCCACGATGGCATTGTCGATGCCGGTGCCGTGTATGGCCGACATGAGGTGCTCGATAGTGGCTATGGAGTGGCGGCCTGTGCCGAGGGTTGTGCCGCGTGAGGTCTCGCCCACGTTGGTGGCAATGGCAGGTTGGGTGATGATATTGACGCGGTCGGTGCGTCGGAAGGCTATGCCGAAGTTGGCAGGAGCCGGTTTCACGGTGACGGTCACGGTGCGGCCTGTGTGCAGTCCGGGGCCGGTCACTCGGAATTCTTTATTGATTGTCTGTTGATGCTCCACTTGGCAGGTCGGTTATTTGACAGTGGCTTTTATAAATCGCAGGCCATCCATTCGGTAGAGGTCGGCCTGGTCGTTTTCGAGTCCCTCGCCAGTGCGGCCAAGGTGCAGCGGCTGCAGGAGTGCGGGAAGGCTTACGGTGGGCTCGTCCCAGAAGGATTTGCCGCGGCGGGCGAGGCCGTTGCCGATATATACCGTCAAGTTGTATCCCACTGTGGCCAGCTGAGATGTGGGCTCGTTGCCGAAACGGTCGCGGAAGAGTTGCAGGAAGTCGACGTGGACGCTGTTGGTCATGTCCCACGAGGTGCTGTAGGTGTGGTAGTTCAGTTGCTGCAGTTGGTTGAAGTCGATGTCGATGTAGTCGCGGGTCCAGTCGCTAAGCGTATAGAGGGTGGGGCTGTTTGTCTTGAATGCCGCGAGGCGGTTGAGGAGGTTGCCGGCATACACGCGGTTCTGGTCGCGTCCCTGGTCGTAGATGCTAAGCACGTTACATCCGGGGGTGTTTTTCAGTACCTGGGCAATCTTCGACACCTGGTTCCAGTGGAAGAGGGTGTATTTTATGTCGCCGCGGGCGTCGAGCTGGGCCTTCACCTCGTCGAGGACGGGCTTTTCGGCCTTGCTTGACGAGTGCATGATATAGAGGTGCGAGCCGGGCCGTTCGGCCTTCATGTTGTCGAGCATGATGGCTATTTGGCCACTCAGCGACGGCTGTATCTTTACCATATAGGGGTTGGTGGCGCAGATGTCGCTGCGGGTTGCCATGGGGTTCACTATGTGCACCCCGGCCTCCTGGGCCAGCTGTGAGGCGCGGTCGAAGGCGTCGCGCAGCAGCAGGGCCACCACCACGTCGCTTTCGGCCACATGGTGGCTCTCGAAGGCCTCTTCCACTTTGGCGGCACTGTTCTCGCTCACGTCAACCACGTTCAGCTCTACGCTGATGCCGTGGTCCGAAAGCCAGTCGAGCGCCAGCAGCATCCCTTCGTAGAATTCGATGAATTCAAACTGGCGATAGTTCTTCTTGCCGCGCTGTTCGATGTCGAACTTGGTGGTTGATATTTCGTCTATCTGGTTGAGGTGCAGCGGCATCATCAGTGCTACACGCAAGGTCTTGTCGTTGCGTCGGCGCGAGTCGGCCGTCTGGCGGCGGTTCTCCTGTGGCTTCGGTCTGCTCTCCACGGCCGGCTTGTCGCTCACGGGGGTGGGCTTTGCCTCGGCCGCGGGTTTCGGGGCGGGGGCGACGGCCTCGTCGGCAGTGGTGGCGAATTGGCCGCGGAAAGGCAGCCACACCGTGTCGCCGGGGTGCAGGAAATGGATGTCGACATGGGTCACGGCGTCGTAGCTTTCCACTTTGTAGGCTTTTGCGATGGAGTAGACGGTCTGGCCTTTCTCGACGATGTGCACGTAGTATTTGCGCCCGTGCATCATCATAGTCTTGTGGCTCACCACCACCGGTGTGGTGCCGGGAGCCTGTGCACTGACGGTACCGGGCATGGCGGACAGCAGCAGGATGACTATGCCGAGCATTGTCAGCAGCGTTGTCTTCCGGTTCCTGCCACCGTGTTTATTACTTCTGTTTGCTGTCATAATATTCTTTCGTTACTCATCCGCATGGGGTCACTCCCATTCGATGGTTGCAGGGGGCTTCGAGCTGATGTCGTAGCATACGCGGTTGACACCCTTCACGCGGTTGATGATCTCGTTCGAAATGCGAGCCATGAAGTCGTAGGGCAGGTGGCTCCAGTCGGCTGTCATGCCGTCGACGCTCTCCACGGCGCGCAGTGCCACGACGCTCTCGTAGGTGCGCTCGTCGCCCATCACGCCCACGCTCTGCACGGGCAGCAGCATGGCGCCCGCCTGCCACACCTTGTCGTAGAGGCCGGCATCGCGCAGGCCCTGGATGAAGATGTCGTCGACTTCCTGCAGTATGTGTACCTTCTCGGGTGTCACATCGCTGAGGATGCGTATGGCAAGGCCGGGGCCGGGGAAGGGGTGACGCCCGATGAGGCTGTCTTTGATGCCCAGCTGGCGGCCCACGCGGCGCACTTCGTCTTTGAAGAGCGAGCGCAGGGGCTCAACGAGTTGCAGCTTCATATAGTCGGGCAGGCCGCCCACGTTGTGGTGGCTCTTGATAGTCTGCGACGGACCTTTGACCGAGCTCGACTCGATGACGTCGGGATAGATGGTGCCCTGGCCGAGCCATTTGGCGTCGGTGATGAGCTTGGCTTCGGCGTCGAACACGTCGATAAAGGTTTTGCCGATGGCTTTGCGCTTCTTCTCGGGGTCTTTCACTCCGGCCAGCACGCTGTAGAAACGCTCTTTGGCGTCAACGCCTTTTACGTTCAGCCCCATGTCTTTATAGCTCTCGAGCACACTCTCGAACTCGTTTTTGCGCAGCAGGCCGTTGTCGACAAAGATGCAGTGCAGCTGGTGGCCGATGGCCCGGTTGAGCAGCACGGCGGCCACGGTCGAGTCGACACCGCCGCTGAGGCCCAGCACCACCTTGTCGCCGCCAACTTTCTCGCGCAGTTCCTTGACGGTGGTCTCGATGAAGCTCTCCGGTGTCCACTCCTGGCGGCAGCCGCAGATGTCTACCACAAAGTTGCGCAGCAGCTGCACTCCGTCGGTCGAGTGGTGCACTTCGGGATGGAACTGTATGGCGTAGGTCTGCTCGCCTTCTATCTGGTAGCCTGCATATTGCACGTTGGCTGTCGAGCAGATGGTCTTGTAGCCCTCGGGCAGCACCTCGATGGTGTCGCCGTGGCTCATCCACACCTGGCTGCCCATTGGCACCCCTTTCATCAGGGGGTTGGTGTTGTCGATGAAGCTGAGGTTGGCGCGGCCATATTCGCGTATCTTGCTCTGCTGCACACGTCCGCCTCCCCACTTGGCGAGGTATTGGGCTCCGTAGCACACCGCCAGCAGGGGCAGGCGGCCTTTGATATTGGCCATATCGGGCACGGGGGCGTCGGCGGCGTTGCAACTATAGGGACTGCCGGAAAAAACTACGCCTTTCACATCCTCCGTCAGGGCCGGAATTTTGTCGAAAGGGTGTATCTCGCAGTACACATTCAGCTCGCGCACCTTGCGCGCAATCAGCTGAGTGTATTGAGAACCAAAGTCTAAGATGATGATAGTGTCCATACTATTGTATATATTTTAAAGTGCAAAGATACTAAAAATATGCAAACCCTGCAAACTTTTTTATCCACACCCCTCAGTCGGCGACTTTTCTTTAACATAGTTTGTGGTTGCAAACGTCATGTTTCGGGCGTATGAAAACCGTCGGTGGAAGGCGTTCATACGGTGTTGATATGCCTTTGATACGGCTTTGGTATGCCGATGGTACGGACTTGGTGTTGATTTACAGTGTTTTATGTGTGGTTTTACCGACGTTTGTATTTTGCTGAAAATCAATAGTATTGTTTGTTTGCGCGGCTTTTTATGCCCCGAATTTAACTGATATTAACTTAAATATTACCCTTTGGACCCTTTTGAATCGTTGCTGTTTAACGGTTATTAATACTTGTTGAAGTGGTGTATTGAACTTTGTGAATAGATGTTAAAACTGCCGTATTTGCGGTTTTATTGTATTTGTATATGTCGGTATTGTTGTGTTGCGGTTAACATCTCCTGTAGTTCTCTGTGGTTTACTTTATAAAAAAAGTTTCTCACATTATCGAAAAAAGTAGTATCTTTGCACCCTATGAAAAGTGCGAGAAATATTATCGGAATCTGTGCAATATGCTTGCTTTTAGGTTCTTGCAATAAATATGAGAAACTGCTCAATAGTAACGATTTCGATGCCAAGTATGCCGCGGCGATGAAATATTACGAGAACAACAGTTTCTCCAAAGCCATACAGCTGTTCGAAAACCTGTCGCTCCACTATCGCGGCAAGGAGAACTCGGAGAACATAGCCTGGTACTATGCCATGTCGCTCTATAAGGAGAAAGACTACTACACCGCCGGCTACCAGTTCAAGCGGTTCGCGCGCCAGTTCCCCTATAGCGACCGTTTGGAGGAGGCCGTCTTCCTCTCGGCCTACTGCAAGTATATGGACTCGCCCTCGTACAGCCTCGACCAGAAGGCCACTCGCGAAGCCATCGAAGAGATGGAGCTGTTTGTGGAGCGTTGGCCGCGCAGCAACCATGTGCCAGAAATCAACCGCTACCTTGACGAGATGCGGTCGAAACTCATGAAGAAGGATTACGAGATAGCCTATGGCTACTATTTCATCGAGGAGTACCGTGCCGCATACGAGTCGTTCAAGAGCTTCATCAACCTCTATCCCGACAGCGAACTGCGAGAGGACGCCATGTACTACCTTCTCGAGAGCAGCTACCGCTATGCCGACAACAGTCGCGAGGACAAGCGGCGCGAACGCCTTCAGCAGGTTCTCAACGACTTTGAGAAGTTCAGCGTGGGCTTTGCCGAGTCGAAACACCTGAAACGGGCGCAGGAGATATACACCAAGACCCGCGAGGCCCTGGCCCAAATGTGACGAAAAAAACAAAAAACAATAAACATACAATGGAAGATAAGAAAAAGAAGGTGGTCAACACCACCATCACCCGCAACACCGACGACTTCAGCCGTATGACCGACAATATCTACGAGACCGTCGCCGTGCTCACCAAACGCGCCAACCAGATTGCCGCCGAAGAGAAGCGGGAACTGCACAACAAAATCGACGAATTCAAGAGTACCACCGACGCCCTCGACGAGATGTTCGAGAACCGCGAGCAGGTCGAGATAGTGCGCCGCTTCGAGCAGCAGCCCAAACCTACCCTCGAGGCTACCGAGGAGTATCTGGAAGGCAAGATCTTCTATCGCAATCCCGCCAAGGAGAACCAGCAGGAGCGCAAGCTCGAGGAGCTGGAAGAGGAAGTGATAAAGGAGATGTAAGGATGAGGATTGTCGTCGGCATAACGGGTGGCATCGCGGCCTATAAGGTGCCCGAACTGGTGCGCCTGCTGGTGAAGCAGGGACACGAGGTGCGCTGTGCCGCCACCGCCCATGCCATGCAGTTCGTCACCCGCGCCACTCTCGAGACCGTAAGCCAGAATCCACTCTATTGCGACCTCTTTGCATCAGGCCGGACCGAGCATATCTCGCTCAAGGACTGGGGCGACATGCTGGTGGTGGCCCCCGCCACAGCCAACATCATTGGCAAGGTGGCAGCCGGTGTGGCCGACGACGCACTGAGCACCCTGTTGCTCGCCTTCTCGGGCAAGCCGGTGCTTATGGCTCCCGCCATGAACTGCGAGATGTGGGCCCATCCCGCCGTGCAACGCAATATAGCCACCCTGCAGGGGTGGGGAATAGCCTTTGCCGGCCCCGCCGATGGCGAGCTGGCATGCGGCGTATCCGGCACCGGCCGCATGGTTGAGCCGGAGGATATTGTCAGCCATGTTGCGGCTATGTCGCAGCACACATCGGTGGCACCGAGGCTGCAGGGCCAGCATTGGCTCGTCACCGCAGGCCCCACCTATGAGCGTATCGACAGTGTGCGTTTTATCGGCAACTACAGCAGCGGCAAGATGGGCTTTGCACTTGCCGAGGCACTTGCCGAGGCTGGCGCCGATGTCGATCTGGTTACCGGCCCCACTCACCTTGACATATCAACATATCAACGTATCAAAGTCCATCGTGTCGAGAGTGCCCGTGAGATGTATGCCGCCGCCACCGAGGCCTTCCCCCGGTGCCGTGGTGCCATACTCTCGGCCGCCGTGGCCGACTACCGCCCGGCCGAGTGTGCCGACCACAAACTCAAGAAGCAGGGCGATGCAGGCATGACCCTCTCCCTTGTGCAGAACCCCGATATCCTTGCCACCCTGGGCTCACTCAAACAGACAGGGCAGACCCTTGTGGGCTTCGCTCTTGAGACCGACAACGAGTTGCAGAATGCACAGGCCAAACTGCAGCGCAAGAACCTCGACTATATTGTACTCAACTCGCTGCGTGACAAGGGTGCCGGTTTCGGCACCGACACCAACAAGGTGACCATACTCGCCGCCGACGGCTCGCGCCGCGACAGCAGCCTGCTATCCAAGAAAGAAATAGCCCGCCTAATCGTAGAAACTGTTGCATCATGAAGAAACTGGCCATCACAGCCATCATACTGGCCTCTTTGGCTATTGCCGGCGAGGCCTTTATTTTCGCCACCCGGCACGACGACAGCGAGGAGGTGCATTCGCGCGCCATACGTGCCGACTACCGCATCTATGCCCCTTCCATACCCGACACCCTCTCCTTCGCCGGCGAGCGTGTGCCGCTCAATATCTACTATGTCCGCGAGGGGCTTGACCGCGAGTTGGTGTCAAACATGTATTACCAGAGCAACACCCTCTTCATGATAAAGCGCGCCGTGCGCTATTTCCCCACCATTGAGAAGATACTGCGTGAGCAGGGAGTGCCAGACGACTTCAAGTACCTCTGCGTCATCGAGAGCGGGCTGCAGTGTGTCACTTCGCCCGCAGGTGCACAAGGTTGGTGGCAGTTCATGAAACCCACCGGACAGAAGTATGGCCTCGAGATAGGCGACGATATAGACATGCGCAACAACCTCGAGGAGTCGACCCGTGCCGCTTGCCGCTACCTCAAAGACCTCAAGGCTCGCTTTGGTGGCTGGACCGAGGCCGCTGCCGCATACAACTGCGGCGAGAACGGTTTGGAGAAGCGCCTCGGCAACCAACAGCAGAAGAGTTATTACGACCTCTATCTTAACCGTGAGACGCAGCGCTACGTCTATCGTATTCTGGCGCTCAAGCTCATCATGCAGAATCCCCAGGACTATGGCTACTATGTGCGCCGCTGCGACACCTATCCCGAGATACCCGTCAATGTGGTGCAGATGGGTGGGCTGAATATCGACCTTGTGGAGTTCGCTACCGAGAACGGCACCTCATACAAGATGCTGCGCACCCTCAATCCGTGGCTCAATGCGCCGGTCATCAAGAATAAAGCAGGCAAGACCTATAAGGTGATTGTTCCTGCCGACCGCAAGAGCATCGAATACAACACCATGGTCCGTGGCAAACACGACACCACACTGATCAGCTCCCTATGAACGACGATTGCATTACTATCCTTGGTGCCCGGGAGCACAACCTGCAGAATGTCGACGTCACCCTGCCTCGCAACCAGTTGGTTGTCTTTACGGGTATCAGCGGCAGTGGCAAGTCGAGCCTTGCGTTCGACACCATCTTCGCCGAAGGTCAGCGCCGCTACATGGAGACCTTCTCGGCCTATGCCCGCCACTTTATCGGCAATATGGAGCGTCCCGATGTGGATCTCATCGAAGGACTCAGCCCCGTCATCTCTATAGAGCAGAAGACCACCGCCAACAACCCCCGCTCCACCGTGGGCACCGTCACCGACATATATGACTTCCTACGTCTTCTCTACGCCCGTGTGGGCAAGGCTTACAGCATAGCCACCGGCAAGCCGATGGTGCGCTATAGCGAGGAGAAGATACTCGAGATAATATCCACAGACTATGCCGACCGCGAGGTGACCGTGCTGGCACCCCTTGTCAAAGGCCGCAAGGGCCACTACCGCGACCTCTTCGAGCAGGTGGCCAAGAAGGGGTTCCTGAAGGTGCGTGTCGACGGCGAGATAAAGGATATTACATACAAGATGCAGGTTGACCGCTACAAGGTGCACGACATCGAGCTGGTGGTCGACCGCCTGCGTCCTACGCGCAACGCCACACGCCTGCGCGAAGCGGTACAGACCGCCTTCCGCCAGGGCAAAGGGGTGCTGATGGTGATAGAAAGCGGCAGTTCGGTGCCGCGATTTTTCAGCCGCACCCTGATGGACCCCGACACGGGCATCTCATATCCCGAGCCGGAGCCCAATACCTTCTCTTTCAATTCGCCCTATGGTGCCTGTCCGCACTGCAACGGCCTCGGCAACATAGCCCAGATCGACATGAAGAAGCTTATACCCGACCCGAGCCGCACCATCCGCGACGGTGCCCTCGAGGTGCTGGGTAAATACTCGCCTTCCAACTATGTCTACCGCAAGATAGAACTCATGGGGCGTCACTATGGCTTCACGCTCGACACCCCGTTCTCAGAACTCACCGAGGAGGCCGTCTCGGCCCTTCTCTACGGCTCCAACCATTTCGCCGGCATAGAAGACCCCGAGGACCCCGGCTACCTCAGCGAGTTCCAGGGCATAGTGAACTATATCGTCAGTCTCTCTGACGAGGAGTCGCCCGCCAGCCTCCAGCGCTGGGCCGCCTCGTTCATGAACACCGTGCCTTGCCCCCACTGCCACGGTCACCGCCTGAAACCCGAGAGCCTTGCCTTCCGCATCCTCGACAAGAATATAGGCCAGCTGACCGATATGGACCTTGTGGAGCTGCAGCAGTGGCTGCAGGACCTCACCCCCCGGCTCGACGAGCGTGACGCCACCATAGCCCGCGACATACTGCGCGAGATACTCACCCGCCTCTCTTTTTTGGTCGATGTGGGCGTGGGCTACCTCTCGCTTGCACGTCCCGCCGCCACCCTTTCGGGCGGTGAGGCCCAGCGTATACGCCTCGCCACGCAGATAGGCTCGCAACTCACCAATGTGCTCTATATCCTCGACGAACCCAGCATAGGCCTGCACCAGCGCGACAACCACCGCCTCATCCAGTCGCTTCAGCGTCTGCGCGACATCGGCAACACCGTCATCGTGGTCGAGCACGACCGCGACATTATGCTCGCCGCCGACTACCTGGTCGACATAGGCCCCGGTGCCGGAGTGCATGGCGGCAAGGTGCTCTTCGCTGGCAAGCCCGCCGAAGCGGCGGAGGCCAAGACCACCAGCCTTACCCTCGACTATCTGAAGCGCAAACTCGATATACCCATCCCCGAGCGGCGCCCAGTCACCGCCGACCAGCCACGTCTGCGTCTGCTCGGAGCCACCGGCAACAACCTGCAGTCGGTCGACCTCGACCTGCCGCTCTCCCGCCTCGTGTGCGTCACCGGCGTGAGTGGCTCGGGCAAGTCGTCGCTCATTACCCACACCCTCCTGCCGGCCCTTTCGCGCCACTTCTACCGCTCGCTGCGCCAGCCCTTGCCCTACGACACCATCGAAGGCCTTGAGAATATCGACAAGGTAATCCAGATCGACCAGTCGCCCATTGGCCGCACCCCGCGTTCCAATCCGGCTACCTATGTGGGCATCTTTGACGACATACGCCGTCTCTTCGCACAGCTCCCCACCGCCCGCATCCGCGGCTACAAGCCCGGACGCTTCTCGTTCAACGTCAGTGGTGGCCGTTGCGAACACTGCAAGGGCGCCGGCGTGCGCACCATCGAGATGAACTTCCTGCCCGATGTCTATGTGCCCTGCGAGGTCTGCGGCGGCAAGCGCTACAACCGCGAGACCCTCGAGATACGCTATCGTGGCAAGTCCATATCCGACGTGCTCGACATGACCGTCGACGAAGCCGTCGACTTCTTCCAGCCCTACCCCAAGATACACCGCCACATCCTCACCCTCCAGCAGGTGGGCCTTGGCTATATCACCCTCGGGCAGCCCTCGACCACCCTCTCCGGCGGCGAGGCGCAGCGCGTCAAACTGGCCACCGAGCTCTCGCGCCCCGACACCGGCCGCACCCTCTATGTGCTCGACGAACCCACCACAGGGCTCCATTTCGAGGATATACGCATACTTATGGGTGTGCTCCAGAAACTGGTCGACAAGGGCAACAGTGTGCTCGTCATCGAGCACAACCTCGACGTGGTGAAAACCGCCGACTGGGTCATCGACCTCGGTCCCGACGGCGGTCGCAACGGTGGACAGATAGTCTTCTGCGGCACCCCCGAGCAGATTGCCAAGCAGCGCGACAACCTCACCGGCATATACCTCGCCGAGGAGCTTGCCGCCTGCCGCCGCGGTGGCAAATAGTCGTTACCCATACCATCTATTCCAAGCCCTTTGCGTTGCTGCAATGTGTTGAAAAACAGTGCGGCTGTATATTTATTTGTGTCAAAGTCCTTATTGGTTGGCTTGCCGGCAGTATTCCGGACGTACTGGGTATGGGATGACTCCGTACCAAGTCCGACCCAGGTCCGACATTTCTCCGACCGTTCTATAGTAGTTCTATAGTAGTTCTATAGTCAAGCAGTAAAGAAATACTATAGAACGACTATGGATGTACTAAGGAACGGCGGTGGTTGTCAGGGAGTTATAGCGGCTTGGGGATGGGTTGGGATTTGTGGCAGATGCACGGGTGTCGGCTCGTGGGCGACGTGTGCGCCCCTGACGCAAGCAGGTCTGCCCGGCAGGTGTGGGTTGCGACCTGTCGAGCCCGTCGCGTTGTGGTTGTGTGATAGTTTTGTAGGGGTGGCTTAAATGTTAAAAAGTGCCCCGGCAGGCACTTTTTATTTAGTATTCCAAAAAGAAATCGTATCTTTGCATTTTAAACAAAAAGAACTTTATGACTATGAAAATTGTTGTACTTGCCAAGCAAGTTCCTGACACTCGCAATGTTGGCAAGGATGCTATGACGGCCGAGGGTACGGTGAACCGTGCCGCCCTGCCCGCTATTTTCAACCCCGAAGACCTCAATGCATTGGAGCAGGCGCTCCGTATCAAGGAACAGAATCCCGGCACCACGGTGGGGCTGCTCACCATGGGTCCGCCGCGAGCCGGCGAGATTATCCGCGAAGGCCTCTATCGCGGCGCCGATACAGGTTGGCTGCTCACCGACCGTCTCTTCGCCGGTGCCGACACGCTGGCCACCAGCTATGCCCTGGCTACGGCTATCAAGAAGATTGGCGATGTGGACCTCGTCATCGGTGGCCGTCAGGCCATCGACGGCGACACCGCACAGGTGGGTCCCCAGGTGGCGCAGAAACTCGGCCTCAACCAGGTTACCTATGCTGAGGAGATTTTGAAGGTGGAGGATGGCAAGGCCACCATACGTCGCATGATAGACGGAGGTGTGGAGGTTGTGGAAGCACCGCTGCCGCTCGTTGTCACTGTCAATGGAAGCGCCGCCCCCTGCCGTCCGCAGAATGCCAAGCTGGTGATGAAATACAAGTATGCCGCTTGCCTGCTGGAGGTGGCCGAGGACGACAGCCGCAAGGCTCTGCGTTCGGAGCGTCCCTACCTCAACCTCACGCAGTGGAGCGTGGCCGATGTGGACGGCGACCCGCAGCAGTGCGGCATGAGTGGCTCGCCCACCAAGGTCAAGGAGGTGCAGAGCATCGCCTTCCAGGCCAAGGAGAGCAAGACCCTCACCGGTGCCGATGCCGACATCGACGGCCTCATCAAGGAATTACTCAACGACAAAATCATTGGCTAACATGAACAACGTATTTGTATATATAGAAATCGAAGGAACAGAAGTACGCGAAGTCTCGCAGGAACTTCTGACCAAAGGCCGCAAGTTGGCCAATGAACTGGGTGTGGAGCTTCATGCCGTGGCCATCGGTACCGGCATCAAGGGCAAGGTGGAGGAGCAGGTGCTGCCCTATGGCGTCGACAAACTCTTCGTCTTCGACGCCCCCAATCTCTTCCCCTACACCTCGGCTCCCCACACCGACATCGTGGTCAACCTTTTCAAGGAGGAGCAGCCGCAGATATGCCTCATGGGCGCCACCGTCATCGGGCGCGACCTGGGTCCGCGCGTAAGCAGCAGCCTCACAAGCGGCCTCACCGCCGACTGTACTCAGCTTGAAATCGGCCCCTATGAGGACAAGAAGAGCGGCAAGGTGTATGAGAACCTGCTCTATCAGATACGTCCTGCTTTCGGTGGCAACATCGTGGCCACCATCGTCAATCCCGACCATCGTCCGCAGATGGCCACCGTGCGCAGCGGTGTCATGCAGAAAGCCCTCTACGATGGTGCATGCAAGAAAGAGGTGGTGTATCCCGAGGTGGGTAAGTATGTCGGTCCCGAGGCTTTTGTGGTGCATGTGCTCGACCACCATGTCGAGGCAGCCAAGCACAACCTCAAGGGTGCCCCTATCGTCGTTGCCGGCGGCTACGGCGTGGGCAGCAAGGAGGGTTTCGACAGCCTCTTCGAGCTGGCTAAGGTGCTCCACGGCGAGGTGGGTGGCAGCCGTGCTGCCGTCGATGCCGGCTGGATAGACTCCGACCGCCAGATAGGCCAGACCGGTGTCACCGTACACCCCAAGGTCTACATAGCCTGTGGCATCAGCGGTCAGATACAGCACATCGCCGGTATGCAGGATTCGGGCATCATCATCAGTATCAACTCAGACCCCGATGCCCCCATCAACAATATCGCCGACTATGTCATCACCGGCACCGTCGAGGATGTAGTCCCCAAGATGATTAAATATTACAAACAGAACAGCAAATAATTATGGCAAACTACTATACCGACCATCCTGAGATTGCATTCCACCTCTCTCATCCGCAGATGAAGCGTCTGGTGGAGTTGCGCGAAAAGAGTTACGAGGACGCCCAGAAGGGTATCGACTACGCACCGGTTGACTTCGAGGATACTATCGAGAACTATAAGCGTGTGCTCGAAATCACTGGCCAGGTGGCAGCCGACACTATCGCCGAGAACGCCGAGAGCGTAGACCTCGAAGGACCGCACCTCGAGAACGGCCGCATGATATATGCCTCCAAGACCGTTGAGAACCTCGAGCAGACCCGCAAGGCAGGTCTCTATGGCGTGTCGATGCCGCGCCGCTATGGTGGACTCAATGTGCCCAATGTCGTCTTCTCGATGATGAGCGAGGTTATCAGCGCCAGCGATGCTGGTTTCCAGAATATCTGGAGCCTCCAGTCCTGCATCGACACCCTCTATGAGTTCGGCAGTGAGGAACAGCGCCAGAAGTATATACCCCGCATCTGTGCAGGCGAGACCATGAGCATGGACCTCACCGAGCCCGATGCAGGCAGTGACCTGCAGCGTGTGATGCTGAAGGCTACCTATGACGAGAAGGAGCAGTGCTGGCGCCTGAACGGTGTGAAGCGTTTCATCACCAACGGTGACTCCGATATACACCTGGTTCTCGCCCGCAGCGAGGAGGGTACCAAGGACGGTCGCGGCCTGTCTATGTTCATATACGACAAACGCAACGGCGGAGTAGATGTGCGCCACATAGAGCACAAGCTCGGCATCCACGGCAGCCCCACCTGCGAGTTGACCTATAAGAATGCCAAAGCCGAACTCTGCGGCGACCGCAAGATGGGCCTCATCAAGTATGTTATGGCCCTTATGAACGGCGCCCGCCTGGGTATCGCAGCACAGAGTGTCGGCGTGGAGCAAGAGGCCTACAACGAAGGTCTGGCCTATGCCCGTGAGCGTGCACAGTTTGGACAGAAGATTATCAATTTCCCCGCCGTCTACGATATGCTCAGCCGCATGAAGGCCAAGCTCGATGCAGGCCGCAGCCTGCTTTATCAGACTGCCCGCTATGTCGACCTGTACAAGAGCCTTGAGGATATACAGCGCGACCGCAAACTCACTCCCGAAGAGCGCAACGAGATGAAGCAGTACAGCCGTTTGGCCGATGCTTTCACCCCCATGGCCAAGGGCATGAACAGCGAGTATGCCAACCAGAACGCCTACGACGCCATCAGCATCCATGGCGGTTCGGGTTTCATCATGGAGTACAAGAGCCAGCGCCTCTACCGTGACGCCCGTATCTTCAGCATATATGAGGGTACCACCCAGTTGCAGGTTGTCGCCGCTATCCGCTATGTCACCAACGGCACCTATCTGCAGGTGATGCGCGACATGCTGGCCACCACGCCCGACGGCGCTTTGAAGAACCGTGTGGCACCGCTGGTGGACCTCTACGAGAAGGCTGTAAACTATGTGAAAGAGCAGGGCAACCAGGATGTACACGACTTCCTGGCCCGCCGTCTCTACGATATGACCTGCGAGATAATCATGTCGCTCCTCATTATCGACGACGCCAACCGTGCTCCCGAACTCTTTGAGAAGAGTGCCAACGTCTACGTCCGCATGACCGAGGAAGACGTATGTGCCAAGAGCTACTATGTGATGCACTTCACCGAAGCCGACCTTGAGAGCTTCCGTGCAGAATAACACTGGTTGGACCAGCCTGGTCCGACTCCTCTGGTTGCCCCTCCTGCTGCTACCCATGGCGGCGGTGGGGCAACCTACTCATTATGCCTTTTCCCTCACCTGCGGTAAGGTTATACCCACCAACGGCTCGCCTTTCAGCGGCAATTCGCCCACGGCAGGCCTCGATGCCGCCGTGCTATGGCGGCAGGCAGACACGGCCGACTACTGGTGCCGTTACTGGAACCGGCCCTATTTCGGCCTGAAGGTGAGCTATGCACATGTGTGGAACGGCATAGCCGGCGACCGCATAGGCCTGGCTCCAGCCATTGTGCTGCCTTTCTTCGACGATGCTCTCGACTTTATGCTGAGCCTCGGTTTCTCCTGCTACACACGTCCATACAGCGTGACGCACGACCCCGCCAATACCTTTATCGGCTCGCACCTGAACTGCCTGATCGAGGCCGGGCTGTCCTATAACCTCGCGGTCGGCGGCTCGTCGCAGCTCTGCCTTGGAGCCATGGTGGTGCATTCCAGCAACGGATATATGTACAAACCCAACCACGGCCTCAATTATCTGCAGGCCGACCTTGGATTGCGGTTCGGAAAGGTGGAACACGAGGGGGTGGCTGCCGGCGACGCACGGTGGCAGAAGCGGTCGCGTTTCTTCGTCATGGCGGCCCCGTCGGCGGTCATGTCGCGCTACGACCCTGTCGACGTGATACACTACCATCCGGCTTACACCCTTGAACTGGGGTTGATACGTCACCCGCACCCCTGTTTCTCATACGGCGGCGCGCTCGACCTGTCGTACAATTTCTCGCACCGTGCTGTGTGTCCCGACGGCGAGTGGCCCGTCTATCCGGCCGTCACCATCTTCGGCGACGCCGATGTGGGCCCCATTGTGATGAGGATTGGCTTTGCGCATTACCTTGCGCAATATCCGCTCAACTGGGAGCAATATTACGAACGCCTCGGCCTCTACTACCGCTTCGGCCGGGATATGCGCCACGCCCTTGGGGTGGGCATGAAAGTCCACTACGACCATATCGACTATATCGAGTGGACCTATATCGTTGAACTTTAGTTGTAGAACTCGGGGATTTCGAGCAGGTGCGCAATGTATGCGAAGTACACTGTGACCGTCTGCTGCGGATAGTTGAGCAGCAAGGTCACCGCGTCGGGGTTCTTGGCGCGTAGCTTGGCCATCTCCTGCTCGATTTCGAGCGCTATGGGCAGCTGCTTCTTCACGATGGTCATCATGGCCTGTTTCACTGCGTCGTGCAGGTAGGGGGCCACTTCGCTGTAGTATCTGAGCTGTACGTCGACCAGTGCGGCGCCTTCGGCGGTGGAGAGCTGTTTGGCATATTTGGCATATATCTCGCGGGCGGGCTGCATGTATTCGTCGTACATCCGCTCTGCCTTTTCGCCGGCTGCGGTCCAGCGGTCTATCTGCGGCTGCAGGGGCTCGAGCAGTTTCGACAGGTTCTCGGCCTCCTTCACCACGGCTGCCTCGTAGGTGCCTTGGCGGTAGCGCGCGGCCAGATAGGCTTCCTGCTCGGCATCGCTCATGTTCTCCATGGCCTTCAGCTCTTCGCGGCTCAGGCCCGTACTGGTCTCGGCTAAGCGATAGGCCATCTCTTCGGCCTGGGCCGAGTCAATATCGGCATAGGCAAGCGACAAGGCTTGGGCCGACAGCGATGCCACATTCATCAGATACTTGCTCACGGGACTCAGCATCAGCTTGAGCGACTGCTCGCGCAGTTCATAGGTCTTGTGGCTCACCAGCTGCTCTGCCGTGGGCAGTTCGGCCGCCTGGAGCATGAGGCTCTCGTAGGTCACTTCCTCGCCTTCGGCCGCGGGCTGGGCGGCAGGCTCGTTCTGGTCAAGTCCCAGGGCGCGGTTGGCCTCCTGTTCGGCGGCGTTTGCCGCTGCGTCGGTGGCACGGTCGATGGCGCGTTCCACGCTCTTTTCCGCCACCTTGCGGGCGGCGCGTTGCAGTGCATTGCCCAGCTGGGCGTTGGCGGTCATGGTGCCGAGGGCAATCCCTAAAATGACAAGCAGTAATCTTTTCATAACAGTCGTTTAATGGTTATTATTGACAGCCATAACGTCAGACCGCCCTTTTTATTGTGTTGCATACCGTTAAAATCCGCTACAACGCCGTCATTTCTATAGAACGGTCGGAGAAATGTCGGACTTGGGTCGGACCTGATACGGAGTCATCCCCTGCCCATGACTGCCGGCAAGACACTGCAGTGCGGGTTTGGGACGATGTTGCAATTTGTTGTGTTTCAGTGTTTACTCCGGATTCGGTGTGGGCTTGCGGTGCCGTGGAGTGGAATTTTTTTTCGTGTGGTGGCATGTGATTGAAAAAAAATGCGTAAATTTGCAATCGCGAAGACAAATAAAACACATTATAAAATGAAAGTAAGAGAACTTGTAGAGGCTTTGAACCTCAAAGTGTTGAGCGGCGAAAACGGACTCGACCGCGATATCGACGGCTGCTATGTGAGCGACCTCCTGAGCGATGTTATGGGCAATGCCGAGATGGGTAACGTGTGGGTTACCCTGCAGACCCACAAGAATGTGATGGCCATCGCCTCGCTCAAGGAGCTGGCCTGCGTCATCCTGGTGAAGGGCCTCGACGCCAGCGACGACACCAAGGAGCAAAGCAACGAAGAGGGCATCCCCTTCCTCAGTACCGACATGCAGACCTACGAGACCGTCGGCAAGATATACAAGTTGTTGAATTAGGCAGGGCTGTTCGGGCGTGCTGCATGGCTCATTGAAGCCTGACGCTTGATACTTTAGGCTATGATTACTCCGTTCAAAGCCGATTTGCATATCCATACGGTGCTCTCGCCGTGCGGTGACCTTGAAATGTCGCCCTCGGCCATAGTGGAACGCGCCCTCAAGCGGGGTCTGGATATGATAGCCATCAGCGACCACAATACCACCCGCCAGGTGAAGGTGGCGCAGAAGATTGGCCGTCAGCAGGGACTCTTCGTGCTGGGCGGGGTGGAGGTCACCTCGCAGGAGGAGACACACTGTCTCTGCTATTTTGCCGACGACAGCCAGCTCGACGCTTTCCAGGAGTTTCTCGACGCCCATCTGCCACCCATACCCAACGACGAGGACCGCTTTGGCTATCAACTCATTGTGGATGAGAACGACGAGATAGTGGGCGAGGAGCCCTACCACCTGCTCAATGCCATCGATGTGGATATCGACGGCATCTACGACGAGGTGCACCGCATAGGGGGGCTCTTTGTGCCGGCCCATATCAACAAGGGCACCACCAGCCTCATGAGCCAGCTGGGCTTTGTGCCGCCCGACCTGAAGGCCGACGGGCTCGAGATTAACTTCCGTATCACCAAAGACGAGATACTGAAGAAATTCGCATACTTGAAACGGTTCAACTTTATTACCGACAGCGACGCCCATTTCATCGACAATGTAGGCGATGTCTACAACCTTGTCTATATGGAGCACCGCACCTTCGACGAGTTCGCCCTGGCGCTGCGCGGCGAGGGTGGCCGCTCGATAGACACCATGTATTTCAGAGAACACAAACTACCCAAGATATTATGAAGAAGACCCTTGTGTGCGCACTGCTGTGCGCTGTCGCCTTTTGCGCCGTGGCGCAACCCCGCCCCGTGCCGCGTCATGCCGTCCCCGCTCCACGCCAGACTCCGCCGCCGACGCAATACACCCTCAATTTCGAAAGCCAGCACGGCGAGGCGTTCAACGTCTTTGTGGACGGTGATATACAAAACCGTATGCCGCAGACTCGTGTCATGGTGAACAACGTCAGCGACCAGGCCCATGAGGTTGTGGTGGTGCTCAAACGCCCTGCCGAGAAAGCCGCCGTGTTGCAGCTGCGTCCTGCCGAGCGGACGGTCACGATAAATGTCAACTACGACCAGCGCCTCGAGAGCCTCAGCCTCTATACAGCGGCTCATAACCGTGCCGACTTCGACGAGTATGCCGCCGCGCGTCGCGAGCCGCCCCGCACCATTGTGCAGCACCCCGAGGTGGTGCCGCTGCCCCCGGCTCCGCATGTGCCCCAGGTGCGCCCTGTCTCAGACGAAGAATTGGCCGGCATGGTGCAGCGTATGAAGAACCAGACCTTCGACGAGGACCGCCTCTCGCTCGGAAAGGTCATCGTGGCATCCTCCAATCTCAACGCCATGCAGATAATGCACCTCGCCGAGACGATAGACTACAGCAATTCGCGCGTGGAATTCCTCAAATATGCCTATGGCTATTGCATCGACCCCGTCAACTACTACAAGACGGTCGATGTACTCACTTTCAGCAGCGACAAGAAGAAGGTGCTCGACTACATAGCAACCCAGCGCTGACCTCCTGTGTTATGAGCCTGGGTTGCCGTCGTGGCAGTCTACAGTAATACTATCTTTGAGGGCAACATGCCCATCTCGCGGCTCCAGCGGCGGGTGCCGTCTGCGCTGAAGCAGGCCAGCGTGCCATTGGCTTCATAGTTGCCGTTGGTGGCCACATATATGTTGCCGTCGGCTGGGTTGAAGGCAATTGCATAGGGGTTGTCTATGCCGCAACTGCCGAGTATCTGTGTGGCCTCGAGGGTGTTCATGTCTATTTTGTAGTACTTGGCGGTGGTGTTCCAGCTGGCGTCATAGAAAAGTGCATAGCCATATACATTGCCATCGGCAACCGTCATGTTCTGCAGGGGCTGGCCTGTTTGTTCCACCTCCATGGTGCGTGCGTCGATCACTGCCGACCCAGCGGCTTGATCGCCATAGTTGCCCCAGTAGTTCACTATGACTCGCCCAGCGTCGACAGCCATCACCTTCTGCGGGTTGCTGCCCACGGTGATTGTCTGTGGGTCGGAGAAGGTGGTTGTGTTTATCACATACACCTTGTTGTCATAGGTGTAGCTGCCGTGTTCGTCGCTTATGTTGGAACTGGTCACGAACAGCTTGCCGCAGGCTACAGCCAACCCTTCGGGGTTGTAGTCGCCCAGCTCGCATGTCGCTTCCAACTCGTAGGTGGCGGTGTCGATGCGTATCACACTGCGGGGACGGTAGCAACTTACATACAGTTTGCCGCCGTCGGCGGCTATATAGCGCGGGTAGCGGTTGCCGAGGTTGATGCGGGTGGATATCCCTGTTGCGGTGTCTATCACTTCGAGGCTGCCCGACTCCGACACGGTGACGTAGGCCTTGCTCCCATATATCACAAGGTCTTGGGCCAGGTCGCCCAGACTGCGGCCGTTGGCGGCGGCAAACCAGTCGCTCACCGTGGTGCCGTCCTTCAGCAGGGTGAGAGAGGCGTTGTTGCCGCCCCACACGCCCTCGTTGAGTATCAGTGCACTGACGTTAGGCACCTCTTCTCCCGGGTTGATGGGGTCTGGTTTGGGGTCCTGTTTCTCACAGCCGACCAGCACGGCGGCCGCCAGCAGGCAAAGTGTCACAATGTTCTGTTTCATATTGTTTGTTATTTAGAATTCATAACTGATGCCGAAGCGGTAGTTGCGCCCCATCATGGGGTAGAAGAGTATCACTTCGTATTGTGTGTCGAGCAGGTTTAGGACCTGTGCCTGCAGACGCAGGGTGCCAAGGCGCAGGTCGAATTTACGGTCGAAGGAAAGACCTACGTCGCAGTAGGCAGGCATTCGGTTGTCGGCATTGTTCTGCGGGTAGGCATAGCGATGGCCCACCACCATGGCTGTGGCGCCGACATTCACCCAGCGGTTCTCCAACCGCAGGCTGCCGCCGCCGCTGTGGCGCGGGGTGTATCGTATCTGGTGCCCGTAGTAGCTCGAAGAGGGGTCGCTCAGGTCCACGGCGTGCATGAAGCTGTAGTTGCCGCGCAGCTCCAGACTCGATATGTGCAGCTCAACCGTTGCGTCGATGCCAAGTATCTGCACCAGCCCCAGATTTTCCATGCTCCAGTAGAACATATTCTGTCCGGGACGGGCCACTATCTTGTCTATCACGCGATTCACGTATGCGTCGAGGGTGGCGCTGAGGATATTGTTGGCGTATGTCACCCCCAGGTTGTGCTGGCGGGCGTGTTCGGGACGCAGGTTGCGCGGAAGCGACTGGAAGAAGTACAACTCGCTGAAGTTGGGTGCACGGTAGGTGTCTTTGTAGAAATAGCGCAGGGTGAGTCCCATCACCGGCGTGTACATAAGTGCCGCGTAGGGCGACAGACGGCGGAAGGTGGGCATGGTGTCCAGGTCGGCCACGCGGTCCACGATGCTGGTGGCCAACAGGTTGGTACGTAATTCGAAAGGCCCTTTGTGAGCCCGTGCCGCCACCACACCCATGAGGTTGCTGCGCTGCACGTCGTTGCGTTGGCCTAGGTTGCTGTGGAGATGGCTTATGTCGCCGTCGGCGGCGGCACACAGTGTGAGCCAGCCGGTGGCGTCCCATTCTCCGCTGGCGCTCAGGTAGCCCTCGCCCTGGCGGTATTCGTTCATCAGGTAGCCCGTAATAGTCGTGGCCGCGCTGTCTTCATACATGTCGTTGCTGTGCTGCACTTTGCCCAGCACCTGCACCCTCCACCGCTCTCGTTCCAGGCGCCACTTGGCCTGTGCAAAGAGCAGGTTCTCGGCCGTGTTCTCGGCCGAGGGCTCCTGGCGGTATAGGCGCACGTGGCCCGGCAGCTGGTGCCGACCGTTCATCAGGTGGAATTTGGCGGTGATGGAGTTGCCTTTGGCTATGGTGTAGAAGAGATTGGCGTCGGCAGTGAACTGACGCATAGCCGAGTGCAGTCGCCGCTCGCGGCTGCTGCTGTCGGTATGCGAGGCGGTGTAGTAGAGGGTGAAGGGGTAGTCGCCGTTGCTCTGCAGGTATCCAGCCCAGAGGCTGCTCTTCAGTCGTTTGCCCCATCGCTGCTCCCACAGCAGGGTGGGGGAGAGGAATCCGAACGAGCCGCCCTCGACGCCCACCCGCAGGTTGGTGCGTTGGGTGAGGAAGAAGCGGGGCTCGGCTGTCTCGAGGTTGAGCACATTGCCTGCTGCATAGGCGCGAGCCGACAGCAGGGGGCGCTGTTCCTGCCCCTGGCTGAGGCTCACGTAGGCCGCGTTGCCCAGCAGGTAGCGGCCGAGGTCGACCTGCCCGTTCTGTGCATTGTCTACGGCCACGCCGTCGATGGTGACGGTGCTGAACTGGCTGCCCAGGCCGCGGGCCGACACGGTCTTCATGCCGCCCACGCCGCCGTAGTCCTTCAGCGTCACCCCCGCCATCTTGCGCACCGCGTCGCTCAGTTGCACCGCGCCGGCCTGCTCTATGGTCGCGGCATCCATCACCTGGGTCGGGGCCGCTGTGCGCAGCGTGGTGGGGGTACGCTGTGTGCTCACCTCCACCTCGTCGAGGGTGCGTATGGTGTCCTGTGCCTGCACCCTTGGGGCAAGGCCGCAGGCCAATATAAAGCAAAAAGAAAAAGCCCCCAGGTATCGACCCGCACCGCACGGTGCCGGCCGCGAACATGTTGAGCGGACCCACCGGGCTGACAGAACCCACCCGGCGGCAAACGATACGATACAATATAGAACAACAATGCTCATCCTTCGTCCTATCCTCGAGGGCTTTTGAAAGGCTCCGGCAGGTCTTCTGGCTCGTTTCTGCACCACCACCTTCCCATGCGCCTATGGCGGCGCACAGTGGTCTCTTGATGATGCATCTTGCTGAAACTCACAGCAGCGGGACTGCTCAGGATTCTCACCTGATTCCCTCTTGGCGCCCTTGTGGGGCGACCGAAACCGGTTGCAAAAATACAAAATAAAACCGATATGGCGAAAGTTTTTTAATCCCGCATGGGCGGTTGTGTCGGTTGGCGGCATGATGCCGGCTGTACCATGTAGGGGATGACTCCGTACCAAGTCCGACCCAGGTCCGACATTTCTCCGACAGTTCTATAGTAGTTCTATAGTAGTTCTATAGTAGTTCTATAGTCAAGTAGTAAAGAAATACTATAGAACGACTATGGATGTACTATGGAAGTGCCGGAGTTGGTGCGGTGTATGGCGGGTGGCGAAAAGATATCAACAATCGGTATTTTCTTTTGTGGGGATGGCAAAATGTTTGTATCTTTGCATTTTCCACCGATGACCGGAAAGCGTTGTATGGACAACATACTCAACATATTATATTATAATTAAAGCGACAGAAAGTTATGAGTGGTTTTTTCGGCGTGGTAAGTGAGCGCCCCTGTATCTCCGATCTGTTCTACGGGACGGATTATCATTCGCACCTCGGCACAAAGCGTGCCGGCATGGCTACCTTCGACGGCAGCAATCCCCATCAAAACATCCACAACATCCAGAATTCGCATTTCCGTCCGAAGTTCAGCAAGGACCTGGCGGAGATGACCGGCAATGTGGGTATCGGCGTTATCAGCGACACCGAGGCGCAGCCCGTGATGGTGAATTCCCATCTGGGCCGTTTCGCTATAGCCACGGTGAGCAAGATAAACAATATCGACGAGTTGGAGAGCGACTGCCTGAAGAAACACCAGCAGTTCACCGACCTTAGTATCGGACGTACCAACCCCACCGAGTTGGTGGCCCTGCAGATCACTCAGGGCGACGACTTTGTGAAGGGTATCGAAAACGTATACAACCGGGTGAAGGGCAGCTGCTCGATGATTATCCTCACGCCCGAAGGCATCATCGCGGCCCGCGACCGCTACGGACGGACGCCGATTGTGATAGGTCGCCGCGGAAATGACTATGCGGTGGCGAGCGAGAGCCATTCGTATGTGAACCTGGGCTACGAGACGTGCCGTTTTGTGGGCCCCGGCGAGGTGGTCAAGATTACGACAGATGGCGGTATAAAGGTGTTGCGCCCCGCCGAGGAGCGTAACCAAATATGCTCCTTCCTCTGGATATACTATGGCTATCCGTGCACGGAATATGAAGGCATCAATGCCGAGGAGGTGCGCTACAACCTGGGCCGCATCATGGGCGAGCGTGACGATGTGGAGCCCGACTTTGTGAGTCCGATACCCGACAGCGGCATCGGTATGGCACTGGGCTACAGCAACGGACGCCAGATACCCTATAAGCGCGGCCTGCTGAAATATACGCCCACGTGGAGCCGCTCGTTTATGCCCGTCAGCCAGGAGGACCGTTTCCTTGTGGCCAAGATGAAGCTTATTCCGAGCCGTGCGGTGCTGCAGGGCAAGGAAGTGGTCTTCTGCGACGACTCGATAGTGCGTGGCACCCAGCTGCGCGACAATGTGAAGATGCTCTATGACTACGGCGCAAAGAAGGTGCACGTGCGTATAAGCTGCCCGCCGCTGGTACATGGATGCACGTTCCTCAACTTCAGTGCAAGCAAGACCGACCGCGAACTTATTACGCGGCGTGTGATAGAGGAACTCGAGGGTGGCACCGTGCGCAACCTGGAGGCCTACCACGACGCTTCGACGGCCGAGTATGCCCGCATGGTGGAGGTGATACGTCGCCATGTGGGAGTCGACACGTTGAAGTTCAATACGGTGCAGGATGTGTGTGACGCCATCGGCCTGCCCAAGGAGAGCATCTGCACCCACTGCTTCGACGCGAGTTCGTATGGTGACAAATAGTCTGGAACGGAATAGTTAAGTTGTTGACAGTATGGTGATGGAAGGCAGAATAAACAAGTGTCGTCGACTGCAGAGGCTTGCACTTTTTGCATGCGTGGCGGTGGCATTCCTATTCCTTCCGAGCGGGCCGCTGCGGGCGCAGCGGGTCGATACGCCCCTTGTTATCAGCGTGGGCGACATACTGCAGAACTATGGGCTCGACACGGTGTGGGTGAACGACACGGCGGCCCTGATGCGCTACCTCGACGAACAGCCGCAGGACTATGTGGCGCTGACCAACCTGTGTGTCTCCATCCGCACCAAGGCACAGCGGGCCATGCGGTCGATAGAGAACGACTATGAGTTCCGCGACAGCCTGATATGGCTCGACGAAAACACCGTGATTTCGGACTATCCCGTATATGAGTTCCGTCTGCGGCGCCTGGCCGAGGTTACCGGGCGTATGAGCATCCGCTACAGCCGTCTGGAGCAGCATCGCATAGAGGCCGAGAAGGAGGCTGCCCGCCAGCGTGCCATAGAAGAGGCGCGCCGCAAGCAGGAGGAACGCAACCGTACGGCTGCCGACCTGCGTGCCAATATCGACCTGCACCACAGGGCCATTATCACGGCCTGTGACGGTGCCGGGGTGACGGACAAGTCGAAGCTGAAGCACCTGAAGGACCTCTACTACAGCTACCTGATGGTCTACAACAAGTATGACCTTTCGCAGGGCAATGCGACCGACGAGAGTATTGTGCGCCTCGACGAGTTGAACGCATTTCAGAACGACCTGCTCGACAATGTGCTGGGTGCCAATTCCCTTCCTTTCCAGATAGAGAATTTCAAGAATGTGCTGAAGGTGCGGTGCGAGAAGGAAAACACCGATGTGTATCGCAGCTACAGCAAGGTGTTCAAGAACACGAATGTGCCTGTCACCTTTGCCGATGTGCGCGAGTATGAGGATTATATCAACCGTATGCAGGTGATTATCAATGTTCAGCAGCGTTATCTGCTGACGTTGGACCTGCGGGCGACGATACAGTCCGGCACGGAGGCCATAAGCCAGCTTTACGGCAAGAAGTACCGTGACATGGTGAACTCTTACAAAGAGGTGCTGCACACGGTGAACCTTGTGCCTTCGTTCACGACCAATGCCGAGAGCCAGGTGTTTATCGGCAGCCTGGAGGAGTTTATCGCCGCACAACAGATATATATCGACAACTACAGCCTGTTGGAGGATATATCGCTCCGGTCCGACTCTATCACGCGCAGCGGCATGGGCCGCTTCAACGATGTGGTGGTCGCCTATCGCGAGATACAGGAGTCGCTGCGGCCTATACCGTCGTTCCGCGATACCGAGGGGGCATTGATATATGACCAGCAGTTGGCGGCGGTGAAGGAGGTACAGCAGTGCTACCTTGATGTGATAGCCATGCGTACCGTCATCAAACGCCACGACGATACCCTGAGTGCCAACCGCAAGGTCGACCGTATTCTCTCCAACGGCTACCGCCTGCTGAGCAAGCAGGCCGAGTTGCGGCCTTCTTTCTCCACGGCCGACCGTGGCCGGGCTTTCCTGGCACGGCTGCAGAAGCATATCGAAATGCAGGAACTTTGCCTCGAAGTCCTCGCAAAGGCACGTGTCATCAAGGACAACGACCGCTATATCACCGACCGGGAGCTACCCTACCGCAATACCCAGAAGGCATACGGCCGGATGCTGAAGGCCTATCAAGGTGTGCAGGACATCGGCAACAACGACGACTTGCAACGCTACAACCGCCAGTGCGACTATATACTTGCTATGCAGGAGGCTTTCAAAAAGTCGATGCGTGGCGATATGGCAATGAGCAACGACAACATTCTTAAGAACGAGACCTCCATCGACAAGATTAAGTTGGTGATAGGTATGTAATGACAGTCTGCATCATATGGTAGACTATCATTGTTCCGCTGATAGAAAAAGAGGCGCCCCGCAATGCGGGGCGCCTTCGGTTTTACTATTCGGCCATCGAGGTTATTTCTTTACGGGAATACCTTCGAGAGTGGCCAGCAGATAGTCGTAGAACTTCTTGGCACTGGGTATGTTGCAGCGCTCGTCGGGGCTGTGGGGACTCTGCAGCGTCGGGCCGAAGGAAATCATCTCCATCTCGGGATACTTGGCGCCGAGGATACCGCACTCCAGGCCGGCATGGATGGCCATGACGGCGGGTTCCTTCTTAAAGAGTTTCTTGTAGGTCTGCTTCATGGACTTCAGCAAGCCGCTCTCCATGTTGGGTTTCCAGCCGGAGTAGGCACCGCTGAGCTGGCAGCGGCCGCCGGCCAGTTCGGCCAGGCAGACGAGACGCTCGGCGAGAGCTTCCTTGGCGGTGTCGACAGAAGAACGCAGTAGTGCATAGACGACAAATTTCTTGCTGGCTGTGGTTTTGGTAATTGCCAGGTTGAGCGAAGTCTCCACAAGGCCTTCCATATCCTTGCTCATGCGGACTACACCGTTGGGTGCAACCATCATGAGGTTGATGATCTTCTGGGTGCCCTCTTCGGAGATGACGGTGGGGTTCATGCGAACCTTCTCGTATTTCATGAAGAAGTCAGGCTCGACAGAGGAGAGTTCTTTCTTGACCCAGCCGGCCACTTTGTCGAATTCTTTCAGGATGCAGCCTTCGTGCTCCTTGGGGAAGGCGATTACCGCTTCGGCATCGCGTGGTATAGCGTTGCGCATATTGCCGCCCTCCACACTGATGAGGCGCAGGCCGCACTCGGCTACCCAGCGCAGATGGCGGAAGAGCAGTTTGTTGGCGTTGGCGCGGCCGGTGTTGATTTCCATGCCGGAATGGCCACCCTTGAGGCCGCCGATGGTGAGACGATATGCCACCATGCCTTTGGGGGCTTTCTCGGTAGTGTAGGGGATTGATATGGCAGCATCGATACCGCCTGCGCAACCAACATAGAGCTCGCCTTCGGTCTCGCTGTCGAGGTTGAGGAGGTACTGGCCGTGCAATTCGCCCTTCTTCAGGCCAAAGGCACCGGTCATGCCGGTCTCTTCATCGGTGGTGATGAGAGCCTCGATGGGGCCGTGTTTCACGGTTTTGGAGGCAAAGACAGCCATGATGGCAGCCACACCCATGCCGTCGTCGGCACCAAGGGTTGTGTCACAGGCATACACCCAGTCGCCGACAATCTTGGTCTCGATGGGGTCTTTCAAGAAGTCGTGCTTCTTGCCGGCACGGGCCTGCGGTACCATGTCCATATGGGCCTGAAGCACCACCGGCACACGATTCTCCATGCCCTTGGTGGCGGGCTTGCTGAGGATGATGTTGCCCACGCTGTCTACGCGGCAGTCAATCTTGTTCTTTTTGGCCCAGTCTACGAGAAAAGCACGCACTTTCTCTTCGTGCTTCGAGGGGCGAGGTTGGCGGGTGAGAGAGTAGAAGTTGTTCCACAACTCTTTGGGTTCGAGGTCTTTAATGGTCATAATTGTATGTGTTTATGTTTGTATTTACATGTTTTAATAATGAGTGCAAATATACAAATAAATCTGCATACGGCAAAATTATTTGCCATAATGCACGCATTTTTTTTTCTTAGACCGGTGGCAATAAAAGGGGCACCGGGCCGTTATAAGAATATGGCTTCACTGAAAAAACTTCTCTCCGACTCGGTCATCTACGGCCTGAGCAGCATTGTGGGCAGGTTCTTGAACTATCTGCTGGTACCCGTATACACCTATCACATTAGTGCCGCCTCGGGTGGTTACGGTGTGGTGACCAACGTCTACGCCTACACGGCGCTGCTCGCGGTTATCCTCACTTTCGGCATGGAGACGACATTCTTCTACTACGCCAACCGCGAAGGCGTTGACCGCCGTAAGGTGTTCTGCACAGCGTTGAGCGCCGTGGGCTCGGTGGCGGCAGTATTCCTGTTGCTGGTGATGCTCTTTATTGGCCCTGTCAGCGCTTTTATGGGTTATAGCGACCATCCCGAATACATCCGGGCCATGGCTATCGTTGTGGCTATCGACGCTTTCCAAGCCATACTTTTTGCCCGTCTGCGTCGCGATGGCCGTCCGTGGAAGTTCTTCTCCCTGAAGATTGCATTCATCATACTCAGCATGGGGCTTAATCTATTCATCTTCCTTGTGGCGCCACACTGGAGTCACCTGCCGTGGATGTCGTGGTATGACGAAGCTTACAATGTTAAGTACATCTTCTATATCAACCTCTTCTGTACAGCCGTCGTTACACTTGGCTTCTTCAAGGAGCTCAGGGATTTCAGACTTTCGGATTTCAGTGTGCCGCTTCTGAAGCAGATGCTCAAATACACATGGCCGTTGCTTCTGCTCGGCATCGTGGGCAACTTCAACCAGACAGCCGACAAGATACTGCTGCCGTGGCTGCTGCCTGGCGAGGAAGGGCGCGTGCAACTCGGCATTTACGGTGCCTGCGTAAAGATTGCCATGCTCATGGCCCTCATCACCCAAGCATTCCGCTACGCTTACGAACCGTTTGTCTTCGGTGGCCAGCACGACAAACAGAGCAAGGAGACGCAGGCCCAGGCCACCAAGTACTTCGTGATGTTCACGCTGCTGGCGTTCCTGGCGGTGATGTGCTACATCGACGTGCTTCAGTATTTCATCGGCGGCGACTACCGCGAGGCACTGCCTGCGGTGCCGATAGTGATGATGGCCGAGATACTGATGGGTATATACTTCAATCTCTCCTTCTGGTATAAGTTGAATGGTCAGACATGGTGGGGTGCCGTCATGAGCACTGTCGGATGCGTGGTTCTGGTGGCGATTAACATCATATTTGTGCCCAAGATAGGGTATATGGCCTGTGCTTGGGGTGGCCTGGCGGGATATGGAGTGTGTGTGCTGCTCAGCTACTTCATCGGACAGAAGAAGAATCCTGTGCCGTACCCCGTATGGACTATCCTCGGCTACATGCTGCTGGCGCATGTGCTCTACGCCCTCACGGTGGTGGTGCACCCCGAGGCGCTGTGGCTGAGACTGGTGTGGAACACAGCAGTCCTGCTTGTCTACGTGGCGGTAGTGGCCTACAACGAACGTGCTCTTCTCCGTCCCATTGTTCAGAAAATAAAGAGTCGTCTATGAAAAAACTTGCAGTTGTTTGCTGTTTTGCGGTGGCCCTGATGGCCACAGGGTGTCACAAGACTTGCCGATGCATGGGATATGACGGTGGCGAATACGACTATACCGCCGAGCAGGTGGATGAGTTGGCAGGCGGCAATTGTTCTACCATGATTATACAAGCCGATACGAGGTATTACTCAGTATGCAATTGGGAGTGAATAAGACAGACGGCGAGGCTTGCACACTTTGCCCGCGGCGATGCAAGGCAGACCGTAGACGTAGGCCTGACACCTCATACTGTGGTGCCGGCGATGCGATAGATGTAGCCTCGGTGTGTGTGCACCGTGGCGAGGAACCGCCACTTAACCCCATTGTAAATGTTTTTTTCGCCCACTGCAATCTGCATTGCGTGTACTGCCAGAACTGGCAGATAAGCGGTAGGGGAGCGGTGCAAGGCGAATGGAACGTGGAAAGTGTTGATAGTTTGTCGGAACGTATCTGCAGGTTGCTGCCGGAGACAGGGGGCATGATGGGCCTTGTAACAGCCGCGCATTATGCCAACCATATACCGGCACTTGTCGAGGCGGTCCGCCGCAAAGGCTTCTCGCCGACGGTTGTATATAACAGCAGCGGCTATGAGAATGTGCAGACTTTGCAGAGTTTGGAAGGAGTGGTGGATGTCTACCTGCCTGATTTCAAATATATGGACCCTGTCATAGCCAGTCGCTACAGCCATGCCGACGACTATCCGGAAGTGGCCACGGCAGCGTTGCAGGAGATGATAAGGCAGGTGGGCAGTGGATTGAAGACCGATGCCGACGGACGGGCCTATCGAGGAATAATAGTGCGCCATCTGGTGCTCCCCGGCCATGTCGACAATACCATTGCGGTGCTCAACCGCCTGGCCGAGGTCGCGCCGCCAGTCACACCCTTTTCGCCCCAGCCGCTCCACCTTTCGCTTATGGCCCAGTATTATCCTCCACACGAGGGTATGCCATCGCCGATAGACCGCACCCTCGGTGCAGAAGAGTATCTTCGGGCTACTGAACATGCCGCTGACTTGGGTTTCTCGAAAGGCTGGATACAGGAATTGGAGGCTGAGCTCAGCTACAGACCGGATTTCACCAAGAAAAAACCATTCGAGCAATGAGAGAAATACTGAGGGATGACGACTACGAGTCGCCGTTTGATGACGTTGCGTTTGTCCTGTTCCGCTCCACGCAGCCGGGCTATTCTTTTGCCGACAGCCTCAACAGGCTCTACAACCTGGGCCTGCATCGTATAGACGATATCACCCTCGATGAGTCGGTGTGCCCGTTTTATATCCACCATGACCCGATGAACCGTTTGCGCTATTTCCTTGTTGAGCCGCGCGGTATTGCCGGATGGCTGCCTGACAACAAACTGATGATAATCAAAGGGGAGAATGCTCTCCGCACAGCCCGCTTCATCGACACCGACTTCGCCACCCCGCCCAAGGCCGACCCCGTGGATTTTTTGGCTCAGCAGCATGCCGAATTGCTTGATGAGCTGCTGTCGGACTTTACTGTAGCCACCCTGATAGACCCCGAAAATCCGCCACAAGGCCTTTCGCGCAAGGCGGCGCGCGAGTATGCACAATTGCAGGACCATTGCCTGTCTATGCTCGACTACATAGAGCAGAAGCACCTCGACCTTACCGATGAGGAGCAACGTCGTCTGACGGATTTGCAATAGCAGTTCCCCGAATTCCAGTTGCAGATGCAACACTGAACAGTGAAAAAGTGCACCGATAGCTCGGTGCGCTTGAGGCAATTGTCGGTTCTTGTGTTGCATTTTCTTGTTCTAACCAACGGCTGGGCCGGTGTGTGCCACGGCTGGCTGTGTGCATGTGGAGGGTGCAGCGAGGTATCTGCGCCGCCAGATGTCCGCTTCATGTCCGCTTGTTGTCCGGTTGTTGTCCGCTTTTGAAGCGGACAACAACCGGACAACAAGCGGACAACAAGCGGACAACAGTCGGACTTGGGTCGGACCTAGGTAGGAGGCAGGTCTGTCTTTTTGTTGCGGTGCAGGCAATAAAAAATATTGTCTGTCGTTATGGATAGATAGTTAATATAACGAGAATTATGAAACGATTAATGGTTGTGCTGTCGGTGGTTGCGGCCTGTCTGATGGTGTCGTGCGGCCGTACGGCTACGGTGCGGGAACTGAATATTGTGCCCGAGCCGGTGTTTATGGTTCAGAAGGACGGTAGTTTCACTTTGCCCAATACACCCAAGATAAGTGTTGTGAACATCGGGCAGAACTCTGCCACCGCCAAGTATATTATGAAGTCGCTCCGTTCGGCCCATCTGCATCCGTCGTTGGTGTCGTCGATAGAGAATAGTGATATAGAGTTGGTTATCTACGATACAATCAATAGTGAGCTGGGAGACGAGGGGTATTTGCTTGAGGTGCGTGACAACGGTGTGCGCCTGTCGGCCAATACCGAGCGGGGGCTGTTCTATGCCTATCAGACATTTGCACAGATACTCCCCCCGGATGTGGCGAGCAGCCTGTATCGCTCGGTGGTGCTTCCAGAATGCACCATACTCGACTATCCCCGTTTTGAGTGGCGCGGTGCGCATCTCGATGTGAGCCGGCATTTCTTCCCTGTCAAGTTTGTGAAGAAGTATCTCGACGTGATGGCCTCGTACAAGCTGAACAAGTTCCATTTCCACCTCACCGACGACCATGGTTGGCGCCTGCCCAGCGAGGCATGGCCCAAGTTGAATACGGTGGGTTCGTGGCGGGTGGATCGCGACGATGTGCCGTGGGGCAAGGCTGAACCGCCGCGCGATGGCGAGAGGGCTTCCTATGGCGGATACTATAGCCGCGAGGAATTGCGTGATATTGTGGCCTATGCTGCGGAACGCGGCATAGAGGTGATTCCCGAGGTCGACCTCCCCGGCCATGCGTCGGCTATTTTGGCATCGTATCCGCAGTTGGCGTGCGACGACTATCGGTATGAGGTGGCCATCGGCCCATATTGGCCCCCCAAGGCAATACTCTGTGCGGGCAACGACTCCACCCTGCTGCTGTTGAAGGCGGTGATGGACGAGGTATGCTCCATATTCCCCTCGCGCTATGTGCATATCGGCGGCGACGAGGCCCTTAAGGACAATTGGAAACAGTGCCAGCTCTGCCAGCGCCGTATCAAGCAGGAGCACCTGCGGGACGAGGAGCAGCTGCAGGGATGGCTCATGGCGCAGGTGCAGGACTATCTGCGCGACTATGGCAAGACAGTCATCGGATGGGACGAGATAGCCGACAATATGCAGTTGGATCCCGATGCGGTGGTGATGTCGTGGCGCGGACAGGAGCCCGGGTTCGAGGCGGCGCGTCACGGCCGCAGCGTCATAATGTGTCCCACGGAGTTCTGCTATCTCGACTACTACCAGGCCGATTCCCGCTATCAGCCGGCTTCAATCGGAGGGCTTGTCACCCTGCAGAAGGCCTACCAGTTCGATCCTGCTCCCGTGGGTACTCCTGCAAAGGTGGAGTCGTATATAATGGGTGGACAGTGCAACCTCTGGACGGAATACATAAACACCCCGTCGCATGCGGAGTATATGCTCCTGCCCCGTCTGCTCGCCATCAGTGAGAGCCTTTGGAGCCAGCAGGCAGCTAAGGACTGGAATCGTTTCCGCCGCAAGGTGGAAGAGCAGAAGGAGCGCCTTGGTGCACGCGGCTACAACTATTGTGAGGGTTCGTTCACACCGCGTTTCACGGCTCGTCGGGTCGATGAGAATACTATGAATATATCAATCTCGACAGAGGTTCCCAATACGTATATATTCTATACCACCGACTCCACTACTCCCACGCGCGAAAGCAACATTTATTTAGGACCGATTAACCTGTCGCGCGGCACTCATATTAAAATCCTTCCGGTATATAAAGACATAGAGCGCGATTCGGTATATGAATTTGTCATCAAGTGAAATACAACGGTTGCTGACCACCAGCGACCCCGCTGTGTTGGAAGAGCTGTCAGCCGAGGCATGCCGTCTGCGCGACGAGGTGTATGGCCGGCGGGTGTTTATGCGTGGGCTGGTGGAGATTACCAATCACTGCCGCAATAATTGTCTCTATTGCGGGATACGCAGAGATGCCAAGGTGAGAAGATACAGGCTTGGCCCCGATATGATATTGGAATGTTGCCGCACCGGTTATGGGCTCGGATTCCGCACCTTCGTGCTGCAAGGGGGCGAGGATGCATGGTTCACCGACGAGGTGCTGTGCGAGGTCGTCGGTCGTATCAAAACCGAGTTTCCGGATTGTGCGGTTACCCTGTCGATGGGTGAACGTGGACGTGAAAGCTTTGCACGCTTGCGGGAGGCAGGAGCCGACCGCTATCTGTTGCGTCATGAGACGGCCGATGCAGAACACTACGGGCGTCTTCATCCGGCAGAGATGAGTTTCGGGCACCGTATGGAATGCCTCCGTGATCTGCGTGACTTGGGTTATCAGGTTGGTGCCGGTTTCATGGTCGGCTCACCATTCCAGACCGTTGATACAATCGTTAAAGACCTTGCCTTTATATCCGATTTCCGGCCGGAGATGGTCGGTATAGGCCCTTTTATACCCGCCGACGGGACTCCGTTGGCCGGTTATCCTGCAGGCAGTGTGGAGATTACGCTGCGACTGTTGGCTATAATCCGGATATTGCATCCTCATGTGCTTTTGCCAGCCACCACTGCTCTTGGCACGATGCACCCCACGGGTCGCGAGCGTGCCATTGCTGCAGGAGCCAATGTGGTGATGCCAAACCTAAGTCCACAGGACACACGTGAACTGTATTCAATATACAATAATAAACTTGCTACCGGCAGCGAGGCGGCGGAAAGTGTTGCGGACATAAGGTGCCGGATGCAGGCAATCGGCTACGACTTGGTGGTGGATAGAGGGGATTTCAGTCCAGAATCTCTCCGATAAGGTCGTTCTCCAAGGCGTCGGTGATATGAACCCTGACCATATCGCCAGCCTGTAGAGGGCAATGGCTGGTATCGTCGGTGAGTTTTATCAGTACTTCGTCATCGACTTCGGGGCTGTCATATTCGGTGCGTCCCACAAGGTATTCCCCTTCGCGACGGTCTATCATGCAGAGGTATGTATTACCTATTCTGGATGTGTTTTTCTCAAGGGATATCTGTTCCTGGATAGCCATCAACTCGGCGACGCGGGCCTGCTTCACTTCGTCTGGTACTGGGTCGCCTAATGATTCGGCAGGAGTGCCTTCCTCTGGAGAGTAGGCGAAGCAACCCATGCGGTCGAATTGTGCTGTGCGTATAAAGTCTTTCAACTCCTCGAATTCTGTTTCCGTCTCGCCAGGGTAGCCCACTATAAGTGTGGTGCGTATTGCAGCGTCAGGCAGTTTGGAACGGAAAGTCTCAAGCAGCTTAAGGGTGCCTTCGCGGTCTATGCCGCGCTGCATTGACCCGAGGATGCGGGTGTTGATGTGTTGCAGCGGGATGTCGATATAATTACAGATATTGGGGTGACGTGCGATGGCGTCGATTGCATCTTCAGGAAACGAGGTGGGGTAGGTGTAGTGGAGGCGAATCCAGGTGGCACCGCTTTCTGTGGCAAGCCGCTCGAGCAACTCTCCGAGTGTGCGTCGGTGATAGAGGTCGAGACCATAGTATGTGGTGTCTTGCGATATGACAATGAGTTCTTTTACACCGTGGGCTACAAGCTGTCTGGCTTCGGCTACAATCTCGTCGATTGGGCGAGAACGGTGTGCTCCGCGAATAAGTGGTATGGCACAATAAGAACAGCTGCGGTTGCAACCTTCGGCTATTTTGAGGTAAGCGTAGTGTTTCGGAGTGGAGAGGGGACGGGCGTCGGCCATGGTGTACTTAGGATTAGATGCAAAACGGGCTGCGATGTCTTCCCATTCGTGTACTCCATACCATGCGTCTACTTCTGGTATTTCTTTTTTCAACTCCTCTTTGTAGCGTTCTGCAAGACATCCACAGACTATCACCTTTTGCGTATGCTTGTTTTTGACAGCCTGCAGGATGGTGTTGATGCTTTCTTCTTTTGCGTCACCGATGAAGCCACAGGTGTTTATTATGACGGCGTCGCAATCGTTGCTGTTGCGGTCGAAAAAGACTTTATGACCGGCGGCTGAGATTTTTCCGGCAAGGTTTTCGCTGTCGACTGTGTTCTTGGAACAGCCTAAGGTTATGATGTTGATTTTCATTCAAACAAAGAGTCTACAAATTCATCGGGATCGAAGAGTTGGAGGTCGGTCATTTTTTCTCCGAGACCGATGTAGCGTACAGGGACTTGGAACTGGTCGCTTATACCAATAATCACGCCGCCTTTTGCTGTGCCGTCGAGTTTGGTGAGGGCCAATGCATTGACATCGGTTGCAGATGTGAATTGTCGAGCCTGTTCGACAGCATTCTGACCAGTGGAGGCGTCAAGTACAAGGAGAACTTCGTGCGGGGCGTCCGGCATGAGTTTCTGCATTACTTTGCGGATCTTGGTGAGTTCGTTCATGAGCCCCACTTTGTTGTGGAGTCGTCCCGCGGTGTCTATAATGACGACGTCGCTTCCTTTGGCTATGGCAGACTGTAAGGTATCGTATGCTACTGAGGCAGGATCGGCCCCCATACCTTGTTGTACGATGGGAACCTCCACACGGTTTGCCCAGAGGGTTAATTGCTCGACGGCTGCGGCTCGGAAGGTGTCGGCGGCACCGAGGATGACCTGTTTGCCTGCTGCTTTGTATCGATAGGCAAGTTTTGCGATTGTGGTGGTTTTGCCGACGCCATTGACACCGACGACGAGAATGACGTATGGCTTGTGGGGCAGGGGAGCTTCGAAATCGTCGGGAAGGTCGCTTTGTGGACGGCGGAGCAGTTGGGCTATTTCGGCGCGTAGTATTGCTCCAAGTTCATTGGTGCTGATGTATTTGTCGCGACGGATGCGCTCTTGCAGCTTCTCAATGACTTTTAGGGTTGTCTCAACCCCAACGTCGCTGGTAATGAGAGTCTCTTCAAGATTGTCAAGCACTTCGTCGTCGACAGTGGATTTGCCGAGTATGCTCTTGGTGAGCTTTTGGAAGAAACTCTCTTTGGTTTTAGCCAAGCCTTGGTCAAGGGTGCGGCGCTCCTCTTCTTTCCTTTTCTTGCTGAAATTGAAAATACCCATGGTTTTCAATGGATTGTGTTGGTTGTTCTATTTTGAAAGAGCTTTGTCCATTTGAGGACGAATCTCTTTTGCGAATATTTTCATGTAGTGGTCAAAAGAGTATTTGTTGTAGTCGCCACTGGCAAAGTACCATAGTATAGGAATAAAGTCTTCGGCGGAGTAGAATCCTGGTATGGCCTGTAGGATTGTACCATCGGCGTTGTATAGTACAAAAGTGGGATAGCCTTGAATGCCTTTGGCAAATTCATGGGCTCTGGCCCGACCGCTTGCTGGGTGGTAGACTTTGCCTTTCCATGTGAAAGTGTTGCTGCCTTCAGCGTTGAATTTGACAGGGTAGTAGTATTTGTTCAGTATTTTGGCGACAGTGGGGTCGGTAAAAGTCTGACGGTCCATCTTTTTACAATAGCCACACCATGATGTGTAGAAGTCGACGAAATAAAGACGAGTGCCGATTTTCGTGGTCGAAGCCTCTTCGATTGTGTGCCATGAGACTTGCGCAGCAGAGGTTAAGGGTAAGAGGCAGAGGGCAAAAAGGAGAATTATGGATCGAAATGATTTCATCGAATAGAGGATTAATTTTTAAATATTATGTGAATTCTATTATTTGTAATGCAGCATGTTTTGGTAAACTTACCATTCATATTGCCATTCGTTTTCGGTGTCTTCTTGTTGCTCGATGTATATCTCCTCACGTTCCTCGCGGTCGCGCAGACGGAAGAGCCTTCCGAGCCAGTCGTCTTTTTTGCTACGAGACTGGGTCTGTTGCTGTGAGTCCTGGGATATAATAGTGGTAAGGTGGTTTACGTAGTTGTTGATATATGCAGTGTCGGTTGATGGCAGTAGTTGTAGTTGAGCCCCAGTATAGTAGTGGTGTAGTACAGAATCGTATGGGATGCCAAGGTTTATCATCCGGATTGCACCCTCTTGGGACAGACCGACTCCGTGACCGTATCCGTGTCCGTGGAGGATTATGTTTTCTGAAGTGCTGTCGAAATCGATAGAGAAAAATGTGGATTTGAGTTGCCAGTCGGTGCGGATGCGGGTGAGGGGAATGCCGAGGATGCGAACCTGGCGGACTGGTTGTTTGAAATGAAGGAGAGTGTCAAGTGTCTGTGGGTTGTTGATGTCGAGTTTGTGTGTGCGTTTGAAGTAGGAGAGCCAACGATCTTTGGCGATAGATTTTACCCAGTCGCTTTGTCTCATATTTAGAGAAAATGTATCTTGGACAGAGCGCAGGTAGGGTAGCGCAGCACGCCAGACGTCTTCAGAATTGGCAGTTTGGCCGCCTGAATTGGAGTGGAATGGTGTGTCGATGAGGTTGCCAGCGGTGTCGACGAGTGTTTGTCCGCTGCTACGTATTACACCAAGCATGATGTCTGGACGGATGCATCGGTTGAGGTAAGCTTGGCAGTGGACCCCATCGCAGAAATTATAGCCGTCTTGATTGTGTTTGTTTATGTTACGCAGAGCCCATGTCCGGCTTATGATTGCCTGAATGCGGAATATGTCGGTCAGATTGCCGTAGATTTCACTTTGAACGACACCCGCGATGTAGGTCTCAAAGTCTACGTCGGCTATAAGACATAGAGTACCAGCTGGGGCAGGTGTGATCTTGAGGGAGCCTTCGTAAGTGCGTTGGCGTTGGTTTGTCGGGTTGAGGCAGAGTATGGCGGCAGAATCTGCTGCTTGTAGGAGAATGGTGTTGAATGTTCCGTAGTCATCATCGTTGACGGATATATGAAGCCTTTGGTTTTCGTTGCGGATAAGTACAGAGCGCCCCTCACCGATAAATGTCTCAAGGAGGATGGTGTCTGTGCCGGAGGATGAAGCATAGAGGTTATAGTTGCCAAGGTCGAATGATATGTTTAGTGTGGAGATTGACGCAGTTGAATATAGCCGGACGCGAACATGTTCGGCATGGACGGCGTGTGTGGTTGCGAAGAAGAGGAGTATGAGTATGATACGTTTCATTTTATAAGGTCGATGATGGCTTGTGCAGTGCGATGGCTGGCTCCAGAACCAGAGAGCTGTTCTCTCAGGTGTGCATATTGGGTGAATATTCGAATGCGGTTTGAGTCGTCAGCTGTAATAAGATGGAATTCGTGCTGTAGGTTTTTGAAGTTGAAGTTGTTCTGAATCAGCTCGGTGACGACGGTTTTGTCTGCTATAAGATTGACGAGAGAAATGTATCGTATGCGCTTTCCAACCACGGTGCGAGCGATAATGTAAGAGAGAGGGTTGCCTCGGTAACATACAACCTGTGGCACGTTGAATAGGGCTGCTTCAAGTGTAGCTGTTCCGGAACATACTATGGCAGCATAAGCTGAAGCAAGCAATTTATATGTTTGGTCGTAGAGAACTTCAATGTTGCCACCTTCGGGAAGATATTTCTTGTATATCTTTTCCCCAAGAAGGCTCATTCCGGCAACGATGAAATGGTATTCCGGGTGGTGTTCGGCAAGTTGTGCCATGAGAGGTAGATTGTTCTCCAGTTCTTGCCGTCGGCTGCCTGGCAAAAGAGCGATGATGTGGTGTGAGCTATTGATTCCAGGAGAGAGTAGGTAGTTCTTTACGGCATCAAGAAGTGGGTGGCCGACGTATAGGGCTTGTGGCATGTTGTTTGCTGCGAAGAATCTTTGCTCGAATGGAAGAATATAGCAGAGCAGGTCGATGGAACTTCGCATGGATTTAATACGGTTCTTTTTCCAGGCCCAAAGATTTGGTGATATGTAGTGGACAGTATGGATACTATGTTTTTTTGCCCATGCTTCAATTTTAAGATTGAAACCGGGATAGTCGATGCCAATTACGACGTGTGGTTGAAATGAAAGTATGTCGCTTTTGCAGAAGGCGATGTTGGAAAGTATGGTGGGAAGATGTTTTAGTACTTCAATAAAGCCCATTATAGCGAGTTGGCGAATATGACGAACAGGCTGTGCGTGGGCTGCGGCTGCCATATTGTCGCCTCCCCAGAAGCGTATTTGTGCTTCTGGGTCTTGCTGTTTAATGGCAAGTATTAGGTTGGCCCCGTGGAGGTCGCCTGATGCTTCTCCTGCTATAATGTAGTACTTCACTGGCTGGAGGTGGTTGTTAGAGGTTTTTGATGAGTAAGATGAAGGATATGAAAGTGATGAAGAGTATTACAATCAGTGTTTTTGTGACAGTGAGTTGTTCTTTACGACGTGCGTAGTGGTGCAGGAGTAGTACCAAGGGGACAAACATGCCACCATACCAGCGGGGGTGCATGTCGAGAGGTATGCCAAGTGCAAGTAATATAGTTATTAGGGTTATGAAGAACCCCAGTATGCTTAAAAGTGCAGCAACTATACCTACAATTATTCGGTCCTGGTGGAAGAAATGTTTCATATTGGGAATAGTTGTTTCAGAGAATTAATGGCAGAGTAGTCGGTGAAATCTGATTGGATGGGTACAATGGATATGTAGCCGGCAGAGAGAGCATATTCATCGCTTGCTTCAGGGGCATCTTCGCAGAGGAATTTGCCAGTAAGCCACCAATAGGGACGTCCTTGAGGATCGGTGCGCTCTTGGTAACTGTCAACCCATTTGGCTTTTGCCTGATGGCATATGTGAATGCCTTTGATGGGTCCTGTTTTGTCTGTGCGGGGGATGTTGACGTTGAGGGATGTGCCTAGGGGTAGCGGGTGAAGTAGTATGGTTTCTATTATTTTGTGAATATAAGGGGTTGTGCTGGAGAAGTCTGCCTCGGGGTTATGGTTGAGAAGAGAAAAGCCAATGGAATTGATGCCGAGAGCAGAGGCTTCGACAACGGCTCCCATGGTGCCACTGTACAATATGTTAATGGAGCTATTGCTGCCATGGTTTATGCCGGAGAGAACCATGTCTGGCTGGCGTGGACAAAAATGCTCGACGGCAAGTTTTACACAGTCAACAGGGGTCCCTTCACATGCATATACAGAGAGTGAGTGGTCGTTGTCGGTGAGTGGTGGGCAGGTGGACGAGTGGTGGGAGAACAACCATTGGTTGCTGTTGATGGTCCTTACGCGTAGCGGTCGGTCAGTGGTAAGACTGTGGCTTTTTCCAGAAGAGTTGGTTTCAGGAGCCATGACTACAACGTCGCCAAATTTCACAGCTTCTATACATAGTGTGTGAAGGCCTTTTGCGACAATGCCGTCGTCATTGGTTATGAGGATAAGTGGTCTCATTTTAGTGAAATGGTGTTGTCGGCTCCGAGAAAGTAGGCTGCGGGTTGAAGAATGTTGTCGAAAACATAGTATTGTATTAGGACAGTGTCTTGTGAGTTTTTGGGAGTATTGGTAAGGGCGTCAGATTTGTGATGTGAAACAATGGCGTATAGTCGGTCGAGGTCAAAGGTATTGTACATGGTAGGATCTGGCATGGCGAGAATGTCATCGGGATTGTTGTATTTTATGTAGGTGCGTATGTGATGTGTGTTACCGTTGGTGTCTGAGATTGTTAGGATGGCACGAGGTTCGCCGTTGACGCACGAGTCGGCAAAACTATTAGGGACAATAGATGCGAATTCGTCGAAATTTAGGTTGCGGAATGATTTGAGCATGGCAGCTACACGAGCTGTATCAAATTGGTCTACAATTTTACCATCGATTTTGAGCAAGAAGTCGTCTCCTTCATGTGTGATACTCCAACTCTGGTCCGGTAATGATGGGGTCTGGAGTGAGACGGTTGCTATTTGAGATATATTGAGGTCGGCAATAAGGTGAGAACGCCATTTTAGGGGGTCGGTGGGGAATCGTGGAGTGAGAAATCCGCGGAACCCTGGGATATGTATTACACATGGCGTTTTGTCGCCGTCTCGAAGCATGTATGTTGCCATCATATCTTGGGTTTCTCTACCAACGTAGTATGTGACGGTGAGCTTTTGGTGAGGGAAAAGATGTATTTTGCCATTGAATAGATTGATGGCGTATTTGGTCTGATATACTTCAATCTTAATTGCACGAGCGGCAAGGTCTTTGATTATGGTGGGAATACCATTGCGGTTGACTTGCTGGCGAATGCGCATGGTGTGTAAAGTCTCTAACAGAAGGTCGACCATTTGTGGGCTGGCAGTATATGTCCCATTGACAATCCATGTTGAATCCTCGTTTCTTGTTAACAACACTTCGTTGTTTTCTTTGTCGGCAAGGTAAATCTTGTCTACAGCACCAATGTCTTCTACATGGTAATCTTGCTTGAATGTGGCTTTCCTACTACCCTTAAGGGCCACAAATAGAGCTGTTGCCGCAATGATGGTTGCCGCAATGATTATTATGATGTTGCTTTTTTTCATTTTCTTCTGTATTTCTTTCTGCAGACAAGTGCTGCAATACCAGCCGCACAGGCGAGAATTAGTATTGGAACAGCAAGGTTTATTACTTGGTATTTAGTGCGTTCATTTTCAACCTTCACCACATTCAGTTTGCGAAGTTTGATAGATCGTGAGCGGGATGCAAGCATTCCTTCGTCTCCGACAAGGTAGTTGACCGCATTGAGTATAAGGTCTTTGTTTGCATAGAATGTTTCTGTATAGCGGTCGAAACCCAGTGGCATTGTTTTGCCTTCTGTTGGTATGTAGTTGTTGCGAATTATATCACCGTCGCTAATGATTATCATCTTGTTGTCGGCACTTTGCTGACGAAAACCCATGGCACTTTGTTCGGTAAATGATGGTGCAAGCCGGTTCCGCCAAGGGGAGTGAAATTCCCCTTCGAGTAGTACGGCTATTGGAAGGTTGGAGTGGGAATAGAGGACCTGTTGTGGTTGCTCTATGGCATCGGCAAGGTCGATCAGGACGGGCGCATTCTTGATTCGTGTATATTCTGAACTGGTGAGAAGAACGGTTTTGCGAATGTCGTTGTCAATAAGGTCGATACTGCTGACAAAGTCGGTCTTTATCAAGTCGAGATTTCGGACGATAGGGTGCTGCGATAGTGGAACAATTTCTGGGAAATAATACCATGGTACAAAACGGAACTGTGGTTGGTCTCCCATCATGCCGACCATCATTTTTATTGGGCGACAACGCATGTCCATAAGTAGGTCGGCATTGATGCGTACTCCATAGGAAAAGAGCATCTCGTCTAGTCCAAGTGGCAGACGGGTGGCTATCGTTTGTCCTTGTGTTGCCAAGCTGTCAATATCTGCATCCAGCGGGTCGATGAGCCATAATACTTTGCCGCCGTACATGATATATTGGTCGAGGATGTATTGGTCTTTGTCGCTAAAGGGTTGGGTGGGTTTGGCAATTATCAATAGGTCGTATAGATTGTAGAAGTTGTATGTAGAATCGGTGGAGTTTAGTTTGTGTGCTGTAAGGGATTGTATTTGTCCGTCTATTGTGACGTACTGCAAGCTGTAGTATTCTTGTAGGGAGCGTTGTATGTCGTAAAGCTGTGGACCGAAAAGCTCTCCGTGGCCCTGAAGGAATCCGATTGAGCGTTTTTCCCCTCGAGCAAGGCTGCGAATTGCATTACTTAGTACATATTCAAGGTTTTCTATTGAGTTGTTGAGTAAATCGGCGTCACTTACATATTGCTGACTTTGGAGTAGCTGAACGCTTGTTTCGCGACTTTTGTAGTGCACATCCGCGGCGGGGATGACAATCTGGGTCTTTACTTCGCCATTACCTCCAACCCTTATCTGGGAGGGTTGGATGCCTTTTTTCGCAAGTTTTTCGTAGAATACCTGTTGTTCTTCGTTGGTTTGAAAGTTATTGGGATTGACAAATTCGTAGTCGATGTAGCGGTTATATGCACGGAATTGGTTGAGCATTTCCTTTGTTTCGTTGCGCAACCGCTTGAAATCGGCGGGGAAGTCTCCTTCAAGGTAGACTCTGAAAAGGACTGGCTCGTCGATTTGTTTGAGCATGGCTTTTGTGGATTTGCTGAGGGTGTAACGATGCTCGCTGGTGAGGTCCATTCGTAAGAATAAGAAGTTGCTTATGGTGCTTATTGATACAATGGCAATGATTGTGACTCCCATCTCGAGCCAGTTTGTGCGTTCAATGGCTTTGCGCTCTTTCCAGCCACCCCATTTCCTGCTTTGAAGGACTATGCGTGTTGCCATGAGGAAGAGGGCAATGACGCAGATGAAATATATTATGTCACGGGTGTCCACAACGCCTTGGCTGATGTTTTGGTAGTGGTCCATCAATCCCAGGCGTTTCACAAAAAGGTCTGCTCCGCCGAGTATGCCCATATTGTAGATGCTTTCAAATCCTAAGTATGCAATGGCGGAAAAGAGAGCTGCCAGAATAAATGATACTATCTGGTTGCTGCTGATAGCAGACGAGAATATGCCTATGGCCACGAAGGCACCACCGAGCATTAGTAGTCCGATATACGAGCCTGCCACGCTGCCGGAATCTATATTTCCGACGGGGTCGCCAAGGACAACTACGCTGAAATAGTATACAAGTGTTGGTAGTATGGAGATAAAAACGAGAGTCCAGCTGGAGAGGAATTTGGCCCATACTATGGTCCAGTCCGATAGCGGACGGGTCATCAGGGTCTCGATGGTGCCGTTCTTTTTCTCTTCAGCAATGGTGCGCATGGTGATTGCAGGAATGAGGAAGAGATATAGGAATGGCCCGATTAGGAATAATCCGTCCATTGAGGCGAATCCATAGTCAAGGATGTTGAAACTGCTGTGTAGCACCCATAACATGAGTCCCGTGAGCAGTAGAAAAACACCGATGGTGAGATATCCGGTAAGGGAAGAAAAGAAACTTTTAAGTTCTTTTTTGTAGAGTGTCCACATGTGGGTCTCGGTTTGTTGTGAATGAGTTTAGGTTTGTTTATTGTTTGTTTCGTAGACTGCGGCTTTTCAGGCTTCTCCCCTGATATAGCCCTTCACCTAATTCGGCTACTGTTTCTGAAAGAATCTGTGCACTGATGGTGAGTATTCGCCGGTCTATGTTCTCCCACATGTCGGTGCTTACATGGTTGTATCGCATCCCGTTATGGGTGGTGAATACAAGTGAGGGAATGCCAACGGCGTCGAAAATTCGAGCGTCGCCGCGTGGATTGGTAGGAGTGCTGTTGCCCTTGTAGATGTTGTGACAGCATGTGTCATGTGATGCTGCTATGTTCCAGAGTGTGGGATAGCGTCCGTCGCCGAGAACCACAACGCTGTCGCCTTGGCCTATATTCTGGATGTTGAGGAATGCTTCTATGCGGCGCTGCTTCTTATATGTGTCCATGAATACACGTGAACCAAGGTATTGTTGTTCGCTTGCACTGAAGAGTACGAAGAGAATGCTGCGTTTGGGACGATAGTCGCGGTCGCTCAGAACACGAGCAGTCTCAAGCAGTGCTGCAACGCCTGACGCATTTATGTCGGCCCCGGGGAATATGCACGTCTCACCCTGCATACCTGCTCCGTCGATGCTGGCTCCCACCACGATATATTCCTTCTTGAGTTTCGGGTCGGTACCCTCCAGCAGGGCGGTGAGGTTGCATGTGGCTGCATGTGCGCGATAGCGCGCGTTTATGTCGATCTCGGCTTTCTTGAGCAAGGAAAATGATTGTGGGCGGTGAGCCCTTTCTATTCGTGCAATTGCACTGTCAAGTTCGTTAGCTTCACCCCAAAAGAGTTCTCGCCCACAATTGTATGTTACTTGTAGTATGGGGAATGTGGCGAGATGGGGTAGCTCGCCACAATATACACGAGCTTGAGGATCGCTGGGTAGGCAGCTTTTGCTGGTGTTTACAACAATCATGCCGATGGCACCATGTGACTCTGCTGTGCGAGCTTTGTCTCGCAGTAGAGTGGCGTTGCGAGTGGCGGCCTGGGACAGAAATCCAGCACCATTTTCGCTGCCTGGCAGCCCTGTTAGGACAATCACGATCTTGCCTTTGGCGTCCACGTCTTTGTATTCATTGAAGCTTCCATTGTCGATACCGTAGCCGCAGAACACCATCTGGGCATCTACGTATCCGCGGCCGGTCATGCCTGCACAGCAGAATTCGTTGCCCAACGAGAATACTCGTTTCTCATTGCCGCCGGAACCGCCGTTGTTGGCTTTTGTCGCGTCGACAGGTTTGTATACGTTGAACTTGCAGTTCTCAATCTCGTTGCACTCCACCTCAAACGGCTGCTCTGCTATCTCAGTGGCACCATAGCGGGCAAGCACTCCTTTTGCATAATTCATGGCACGGTTGAATCCCTCGCTGCCAGCCAGTCGTCCGGCATACACTTCTGACGAGAGTTCAACTATGTGCTTCATCAAGGAGTCTTGGTTGACGACGGGCATGGGAATCGGGTCGTCTTGCTGTATCGTTTGTGCGTTGCTATTGGCGGAAAGTGCCAAAAGCACGATGGCGATAGTTAGTACCCTTTTTTTCATATATTGGATTGTGTTTTATGCTGGTTGAGAATTGCTATTGTTGAACCTGTTGTAGAATGGTCTCGAGGCGAGGAGAGATGATGATTTCGGTGCGGCGGTTGGCGGCTTTGTGCTCCGGAGTGTCGTTGGGAACTTTGGGTGAGAATTCACCATGTCCACATGCTTGGATGCGGGCGGGGTCGATGGCTTTGCCGTTTTGCAAGAGCAACTTGACGATGGCCGTTGCACGCATTACAGAAAGATCCCAGTTGTCTTTGACTGCAGTAGAACCGCGGTAAGGATCGTTGTCGGTGTGCCCTTCAACGATTATATTGAGGGTGGTGTCTTGTTCGAGTACCATGGCGAGTTGCTTGATAGCGGCCACGCCGTCTTTGCTCACCGTCCAGCTGGCACTGGGGAAGAGCAGTTTGTTTTCGAGCGATATGTATACTTTGCCATCACGGGTCTCTATGTTGAGTCCTTTGTCGGCGAATCCCGTAAGGGCTTTGGATACGTTGTTTTTGAGGTTTTCCAACTCGTTCTGCTTTGCCTGCAGTTGGGCACGGGTGGCGGCTTCTTGCTGCTCTAATTGGCGCTGCTTTTCGAGCAGTTGGGCCTGTTTGGCCTGGTAGTTGCTGCGTTCCAGAGCAAAGGCTTCTTGTTGCTCAGCAAACTGAGTCTGGCGAGCTTGCAGCTCACGCTCTTTGTCGGCAAGCTCTTTGGTGCGTGCCGTCAGAAGGTTTTGTGCACGGGTTAGGTCGCGGCTTTTGCCAGCCACTTGCTGGATATAGTTCTCCATGGTTGTGTCGTAGTGGTGGCTGAGTTGCTCGATACGGGTGGCGAGGCTGTCGGCACGGTTCTCTGCCTGCTCTTTGGCAAGCGCCATGTCGGCGTAGTCGGCATTCAGAGTCTGGTTTTGACGGGCAATTGAGGCATTCTCCTCACGTAGTTCCAGAAGCTCATTCTGGGCCACGGAATACTGCTTCGCTGTCTGGTCGTAGCGAGCCTGAAGGGCCTCCATCTCACTCAGCGAAACGCAGGAGGAAAGCGTCAGTGTGGCGATTGTCAATGTTATTACCGAAATGCTGTGACTGAAATATCTGTGCTTCATGTGTTTCATTATCATTGTGTTCTGCTGTGTTTTCCTGTATTTATTTTATACTTTAATATTTTAGATAACGCAGATTAAATATTTTTCGTATTTTTGCACTCGATTTTTTTCAAACAAAATATAAAAATTTAAAAGCAATAGCTATTTGGCTGTGAATCTATACAAGAAAATATATCGCTGGCGATTGCGTCATGTCAGTGAACCTCTGTTTGTTACTGTGCTTGCTGTGTTTGTTGGACTGCTAAGCGGCGCCGCTGCAGTGCTGTTGAAGACTTTGGTCCATTATGCCGGTGCCTTTGTGACTAAAATGTCGTCAGATGCATCTCTATTTACACAGCATTCCGGTCTGATAATCATATTTTTGCTACCTCTGATTGGTATTTTGCTTACGGTCATCTATGTGCGATATGTCGTCAAGGGTGATATCGGCCATGGACTCCCGTCGGTTCTTTGGGCTATCAGCCGCAACGACTCCAAATTGCCCTCCAAGAATATGTACACCTCGCTTATTGCTTCTACCCTCACGGTGGCATTTGGTGGCAGCGTTGGTCTCGAAGCCCCTATAGCATCAACCGGTTCTGCCATCGGTAGCAATGTGGGGCGATGGTTCCGTTTGTCGCCCAAGAGTGTGCGTCTGCTGCTTGGTTGTGGCGCTGCCGGGGCTATCGCAGGTATCTTCAAGGCTCCGTTTGCAGGTGTACTTTTTGTGCTTGAGGTATTCATGTTCGACCTTACTGCCACTACTGCGCTGCCATTGCTCATATCGGCACTCACCGCCGCCACGGTGGCTTATTTCACAATGGGTACCGCAGTCCAGTTCAGTTTTACTGTCAATGCCCCGTTTGCTTTGTCCCAACTGCCGTTCTATGCCGTGCTTGGAGTATTCTGCGCTTTAGTGTCACTCTATTTCCTGCGTGTGGCAGACGGGGTCGAGGGATGGTTCGCAAAACGTAAAAGCCCATGGGTGAAGATGGTGGTCGGCGGACTCATCCTTGGTGTCATGGTAATACTCTTCCCGCCGCTTTATGGTGAAGGTTACGCATCGTTGACCAACCTGTTGCACGGCAATCCATCAAGCCTTTTTTCAGGTACTATATACCGCCAATGGGCCGACAATATTTGGGTTTTGCTTGCTGTCCTGGTGGCGTTGATCCTGCTTAAGCCGGTTGCCACTGCCACCACCATCGGCAGCGGTGGGGTTGGCGGTACTTTCGGCCCGTCTTTGGTGCTTGGGGGGCTTTCTGGCTATTTTATCGCTACTCTCTGCAACCAACTGGGACTTCCGCCGCAGAATACGGCTAACTTTGCCCTTGTGGGCATGGCCGCAGTCATGACGGGAGTTATGCACGCTCCTTTCATGGCTACGTTCCTTATAGCCGACATTACCGGTGGCTACGGGCTTCTTGTGCCGCTGCTTACCGCTTCAGCAGTCACCTATTTGTGTGTCTCGCCCTTCGAGCGTCATTCCATTTATGCCCGCAAGCTGGCCGAACAGGGCGACCTGCTCACCCATGACAAGGATGCTTCTGCCTGGCATCTGATGGACATGCAGAGCCTTATCGAGACCAATTTTGTTATTGTTCGTAGCGGTGACCGCTTGCGTGACCTTGTCGATGCCATACAGAACTCTCGTCGCAATATCTTCCCGGTACTCAGCGACGACGACAAGTTTATGGGTGTCATCATTATGGACGATGTACGCAAGATAATGTTCCGCAACGACCTGTATGATAGTGTCGTCGTGGACGACCTGATGCATCCTATGAGTGAGGGCGACATAGTGCGTGCCAGCGACAGCCTAAGCGATGTGGTGGAGAAATTCCGTATTGGAGACCGTTACAATCTGGTCGTGATCGACGACAATGAAAACTATCTTGGTTTCCTCTCCCGTGCCAATACTTTCAGTGCCTACCGCCGTTTCATCAGCGCTACCAGCGAAGAATAGCTACCGCAGTATCCGGCGGGCGGTGATGTAGCGTTGCTTGTAGTAGGGCTCTGACGAGTGTGAGATTATCACTCCGGCAGTGGTGGAGGCGTGTATGAACCGGAACGTCCCCGAGGTGCTGTCGGCTTCCACAACGATGCCGGTGTGGCCTATCGTCTTGGTATTATGGCGGCCACCGAAGAATACGAGGTCGCCGCGCTTGAGGTTGTGTGTGTCGTCCACCTTCTTGCCGAGTTGTGCCTGTGCCGAGCACCATCCAGGCAGGTCGTGGCCGTATCGTAGAAAGACGAACCTGGCAAACCCGGCACAGTCGAAACCTTTTGGAGTGCGTCCGCCATAGCGGTAAGGGGTGCCGATATATTTCGAAGCATAGTCGATGACGAGGTCGGCGGTGTCTATGGCATTCGGGAGGAGAGAAGGGTGGTTGTTGAAGCTGTCGAACGGCTTGTATTCCGGATAGGTCGGTACGATATCGATGTCCCAACAGCTATGGCGTGTCTCAACCTTTTGCGCCTGCACGGTGCAGGTTGTGAGATGGAAAATGGCAATTAAGCCCGCGCAAACCGCAAGCCGCAGTACATTCTGTATCGCTGTTCCCTGTTTCAATCGGTTTTCTCCTTTTTTTCAGAGTATAGGTCAAGGGCCACTACCACAGCCGTAAAGCCCCAGAAAGGCACGGAGAGTTTGTCGGTGTCGAGGAAGTTGTTGAATACTCCATGTATGTAGTAAGTGAGGAGCGATAGTGTGAAGGCCAGTGCCAGCCGCGCTATGTCGCGGTCTTTGGCGGTACGGTAGACGCGCACTCCTGTGGCGAAGGTGGTGAGGAACAGCACCGCTATGAGCAGTACGCCGGGCAGCCCCTGTTCGGTCATCGGACCGATGTATTCGCTGTGGGCGTTGCCGAGGTTGCCGCTGTTGGTGCTGATGACGCTTAGCTGGTAGCTCTTTTGATACTTGCCATAGAGAAACTGGTAGGTGCCGGGACCGCAGCCCATGACGGGTTTCTCTCGCCACATCCTCATGGCCGACGCCCAGCGGTTGAGCCGCTCAAGATTCGACGCATCGGTCGAGATGTTGGAGATGGACTTCACCTGTCCGGCCAGGTCGTAGCTGCTGTCCTGGTGGTTCTTGCCCAGTTTGTATAGCACGTCGTTCTGGTATATGAAGAATGCACCTACGCCCAATCCGAAGAGCAGCACCATCCACTTCACCTTCATGCCCATGCGTATGAGCACATACACTCCTATGGCACCCAACACGCTGAGCCAGGCTGCGCGGCAGTAGCTGAAAAACAATCCGGTACAAAGCAGCGCGAATAGCAGTAGCGTGAGTGCTCGCTGCCACCCCTTCCAACGTCCGCCAAAAATAAAGTGGACCGAAGCGGGGACAAGCAGGGCTATGGCACAGCCGTAGGCCGTGTGGTCGTTGTAGAAGGGGCGCATCACGCGGTGCAGGGTCTGCAGGTCGCTGAAGTTGCCCAGGGTCTTGGCGGTTGCTATCAGTATCACTATGCCGAGTCCGATGGCATAGGCCCAGTAGAACTGGCCAATACGCTTCTTTTCGCGGAATATCTGGACGGCGGCAAAGTAGAAAGGCACCACAAACCAGATGCGCGCCAGCAGGTATTTGAAAGAGACAAACGGCAACTCGGAGGTGACGCTCGTCACCGCCATCCAGGCCAGCGACGCCAGCAGCAGGATGCTCACCGGATGGCGCAGGATGCGTGTGTCGTAGTTGCGCGCCACAAGTACACGGAAGAAAAAGAACAGGGTGAAGAGTATCATCATGGGCTCCACCGGCATCGACAACTCGGTCTTCGGCATCAACGCCACGTCGATGGCAAATGGGGTGAGCATAGCCATACACATGAGGCCCGTCTCAAGCCTCACCACAAACAACCATACCACCAGCAGGCCCAGCGGCACCAGCGAGAGCAGGAAACTGCCCTTGTAGTATATGGTCCACAGTTCTGCTGCCGCAAAAAGCAGCGTCAGCGTCAGGGCCGCCAGCAGGCCGCTGTTCTTCCGGATGAACTCTTTCAGCATGTCGGGATTAGAAACCTCGGCCCACTATTCCTCGTCCTCTTTCTTCGCGAAAACCAGCAGTCCGAAGATGCATACCACCACGGCTCCGAGGGTGCCGCCCAGCACTATGAGCATGCGCTTGGGATAGGCTTTTTTATCGGCCGGGGTGGCCTTGTCCACATCGTAGTGGTAGCTGACATTGAGGTCTTTGTCCACATTGGTCTGTGCCGCGCGGGTCTGCAGGTCGGCCAGCTGGGAGCATTTCTCCTTCAGCAGGTCGTCTTTCCATTTGCCGCCGTCGGCGGTGCGGGATATGGAGTCTATTTCCGCTTCCATCCGCGCCACCACACCGTTCATCACGTCGGCGGCCGAGACGGCACGCTCGTGGTGTATCTCGTGACACAGGGTGTCATACATCATGGCCATATAGTTGGCTATGTCGGCTGCCCATTGCGGATCCTGGTCCAGCACACCTATCTCCACGCCGAGAAATTCGGTGCGGCGCACACTGATGTTGCTGCGGTATTGCTCGTCAAGTTTGAAGAGACGATGGGCGTCGTCGGCCGGTATGGCATAGTGCTCCATGAGGTTAAAGTGGTCGCACACAGCCTTCTGCATCCGCTTCGAACTGAGTATCTGGATGCAGTATTCGCAATCGCGTTCTATGCCGTAGTCCATAAAGTCGAGGCTGTAGTGATAGTCCATGACAGCTTTGCTCAGACGGTTGCTGTTTGTGGGAAATATCACGGCCGACGATTTGTAGAGGGGTTTTATAAGCAGCGAGATGACCAGCGAGGCCACTGCGGCTACCACACCCACTATAACCAGCACTTTCCACCAGCGGCGGAAGAAACGTATCGTTGCCCTGTGGTCGAAGTTGTTGCCAAAAGTCTGTTCCATTCTTTCTTGTCGTTTTATTTGTGCAAATAATTAACGCCTCCCTATAAATAATATTGTATAGGCCTCCAAAAAGTTTTCAAAACAGATCGCCATGCTGCCCAAGCCTGTGTCACCGCCACAAAATGCAAAAAATCCTTAATTTGATATAAAATGTATTGAAAACCATTATGTTACAAAGTAGTTGCAAAAGTTGAAAAATGCCCCTAAAAACTACTTTTGCAAACCGCTGATAATCAGTAATAAAAAGGGACCATCTCTTACTCATCCCTTACTCTTCTCCTACTCATCACCTACTCTTCTTTTTCTTGAGTAATAGTTGGTATGTTTTATGTTAATTTTTAATTAGTGTTTCTGTCGATGTTTTTCTTGGGGGTAATGCTCTGGTGTCGCTTCTTTGTCTCAAGCAGTCGGGTAGGGTGGAGGCTGTCTACAAGAAAAAATTTTATATACATAAGGTGCAGTCATTCAGCTATATGTGTTTTTGTATATCAAAAAATTGAAAAAAAAATTTGCCAGTATTGAAAATTGTACTACTTTTGCAGTGTATTAGTAGACTAATACAGTAGACGTAAATTGAAATTAAATATTGATATTCAGTATGATACTTAAAAGAACACTTGTTACAGTTGCCGTGATATTCGGCATGATGCCTGCCCTTATGGCGCAAGGATTGGTTGTTTCGGGGCGTGTGGCCGACCGTGAGAGCGGCATCGGTCTGCCGTTTGTCAATGTGGCGCTCATGCGTCCGGCCGACACGGTCTTCATGCGCGGTGCCACCACCGATATGGACGGCCGCTTTGTTATCAACGATGTCGACACCGGCACCTACCTGTTGCAGGCCTCGTTTGTGGGCTTTATGCCGTATATGTCAAAGGTGGAAGTGGCAGGGAATGTGGATGGTCAGGATATTATGCTCCAGCGCGGCACCACCCTCGAGGAGGTGCGCGTGACTGCCGCCAAGCCTCTTTATGCCATGGACGGCGAGAAAAATATGTATAATACTAAAGAAGACCCCAGCATCCAGACCGGCACGGCCAGCGACGCCCTGCAGAACGCCCCGGGTGTGGAGGTCGATGCCGAGGGTAACATCACCCTGCGCGGTGTGAGTTCGGTGGAGATATGGATCAACGACCAGCCGAGCCACATGAACGAGGAGGCCCTCAAACAGTATATCAAGACCATGCCGGCGGGTGCCATCGAGCGCATCGAGGTCATCACCAACCCCTCGGCCCGCTACTCGACCAACGGCGGCGTTATTAATATTGTAACCAACCAGACGGTGAAACGCAACGAGCTGCTCTGTCTTGGTGTGCGTGGCACCACCACTCCGGCTATCGCGCCGTGGCTCTCATACGTGTGGGCCAACGAGAAGGTGGACTTTAATATCTATCTCAGTGGTAATTATGGCATTGAAGAATCGGCAGCCGACGGCGACGCCACCCTCCTCACCGCCGCAGGCGACACCAGCCGCTATCAGAAATACAAGACCGAGGGTCGTATGCCTTACTACGGCGGCTATGCTGGCTTCAATATGAACTGGAAGATAGACAGCATGACCAACCTTGCGGCCTGGGTGGGCGCCTATCCCTACTGGGACCGCAACTCGTACAACCACGACTACCAATACTATGAGTATAACGGAGGCACACGCTTCGACCCCAGCACTCGCAACCTTGGCTACTACGACACCGTGCGCAACAACGGCTTTAGCAGCGGTGCCTACGGTGGCGCATGGTTCGAGCACCGCTTCGACACAACGGGACGCAAAATAAGTGTCAACTTCAATGGAAACTACTGGAGCAACGGCGGCTACAGCGACCAGTGGCGCGACTACCGCTCGGCTTCGCTAACCGACTTCACCCGCCACATGACGGGCGACATGTTCAACGGCAGCGGCCAGCTGGGCGTGGACTACACCTTGCCGCTGAAGCACAATATTACCATCGAGGCCGGCGCCGAGATAGGCTATGGCTACAGCCGTAACAGCGAGATATACGACAGCCTGCTGCCTTCGGGCGACTGGAGCAGCATGCCCTACCGCTCCTATGCGTCGAACGGGACTGCCTTTGAACCCAATGTCTACCTGACGGCACAGAAGCGTTGGGGCGGCTTCACCGCCAAGGCTGGCCTGCGCTACGGCAACAACTTCAAGAGCGGCATGATTGAGCACCCGGGCCTCGACGACGGTCAGAGCCTCGACACCGTCTTCTCGGGCTTGGTGCCAAGCATCCACCTGAGCTATCAGACCAAGACCTTCACCAGCTACAGCTTCAGCTACACCCGCCGTTTCTCGCACGATGGCGACCTCAGCAGCTACCTGCCTTTCCGCATCTATGACGACTACAGCTTCCGCACTGGCAATCCCAACCTGCTGATGAGCTACACCCACAATATGGAGGCAGCATGGAGCAAGTACCTGATGGGCTTCGGTATGGTGAGCCTCAATGGCTACTTCCGTGCCAACACCAACGAGATTGGCACCATGACTGCCGCCGATACTGATGCCGTTATCGGACCTTTTATGGTCAATTACTCTTACCCCGTCAACATCGGTTCTTCGCATACCGAGGGCCTCGAGGCCAACATCATGTTCCGCCCCACGGGCTTCTTCAACGTGCGTCTCAATGCCTCGGTCTTCAACTACGGCTATAGTTATGCCGGCCTCGATACCAACAAGGTGAGCTGGAGCGCACGCCTCAACGTGTGGGCCAAGGTGTGGAAGAAGTTGGAATTGTTTGCCAACGCACGCTATACGTCGCCCCGTCTGGGCCTCTACAGCCTGAGCAACGCCAACAAGAGTGTCGACTTCGGTGTGAGCAGCGACTTCTTCAACCGCCAGTTGAGCGTCAACCTCACGGTGAACGACATATTTGGTTGGGCAGAATGGGGCAGCAACACCACAGCGCCGCAGTATCAGACCACCGGTAGCCAACGCTGGAATACACGTTTCGTCAGCTTCGGCCTCACCTGGCGCATCGGCAAGATGGAGCTCGAGAGCAAAGCCCGCCAGGGCGCAACCGACAATGTCGGAACACCGCAGATGTAAAACTCATAAAAAAAATAAAGATATGAAAATTGTAACAGTAGAATCCCTGCAGGGGGAACGGTATGAAGAGATGGGCATCGTCAGTGGTAGCACCATCCAGAGCAAGAATTTTGTAAGCGATTTCGGCCAAGGGCTGAAGAGTATCGTCGGCGGTGAGTTGAAAAGCTATACCGACATGATGGAGAAAGCCCGTAACAAAGCCACGCAGCGCATGATAGACGAGGCTGTCCGTCTCGGTGCCGACGCCATCATCGGCGTGCGCTATGCCACCAGCGCCATCATGGCACAGGCTGCCGAGGTGCTCGTATATGGAACAGCAATTAAATACAAATACTAAAAAACAAAAGCCTTATGATTGAAATTAAAAATCTTGACTTCAGTTACAAGAAGACACCTGTCTTCACTGACATCAACCTGAATTTCCCGCAGGGCGCCATCTATGGCCTGCTGGGTGAGAACGGCGTGGGCAAGACTACGCTGCTCAAGATTATCTGCGGCTTGCAACGCCCACTCAGTGGCTCCTGCACCGTCGAAGGCATGACCAGCCACGACCGCCTGCCGGAGATGCTGCAGCGCATCGTCTTTATGCCCGATGAGGTGCAACTGCCCGATAATGCCACGCCGCAGAAGTATGTCGACGAGTTGGCCCCTTTCTACCCCACATTTTCGCAGGGTACCTTCCTGCACCTGATGCAGGAGCTCGAGGTGGAACCCGAGCGTAAGTTCAAAGAAATGAGCTTCGGCCAGCAGAAGAAGAGCCTTATCGCCGCCAGCCTCTCGCTGGGCACCGACTACATCCTGCTCGACGAGCCCACCAACGGCCTCGATATCCCCAGCAAGGCCCAGTTCCGCTCCATTCTCAGCAAGATAGCCGACGAGGGCAAGACCATCATCATCTCCACCCATCAGGTGAAGGATGTGGAGAACCTTATTGACCCCATCGTTATCCTTTCGCACAACGCCGTGCTGCTCGATGCCTCGGTGCAGAAGA
>JAEEGL014644821.1_pt1 | contig 62426 bp, 47 predicted proteins | sample 9134231 | NCBI WGS metagenome assembly JAEEGL01 (sample SAMN16246548, study PRJNA631951) | gut metagenome | biome: gut microbiome; feature: rumen; material: fiber-attached | host: Bos | place: Iran: Karaj | collected 2018-10
GTGTATATGTCTGTGTATCAGAAGAATGTGGTGAAGGGTTCGTTTCGTATGTCCTGCCCTTGGTGAACGGGTGGCTTCTGGGTGGTTGACAAGGGCCTGTTGCTATCATTATTTTTGTTCTTAACTGAAAAACATCCTGCATACCCTGCATAACCTGCACGTGCAGGGTATGCAGGATGTCTTTCGTTTTATTCTCGGGTTTTACGTTTTTATTCTCGGGTTTTGCGGGTTTATTCTCGGGTTTTGCGATTCTATTCTCGGGTTTTGCGATTCTATTCTCGGGAATTAGACTCGTAAGTCCTAGGTTTACGACTCGTAAATGGCATACTTACGACTCGTAAATGGCATACTTACGACTCGTAAATGGCATACTTACAACCCGTAAACGGCATACTTACGACCCGTAAATGGCATACTTACGGCATGAACTATAGAGCAAAAAAAAATGATAGAGCCAAAAATAAATGATAGCGCCTTTGTCGCGTACCTAAAGGCACGCTTCCCCTCTCGGCCTGTCTTTCTACCAGCCATTTCGCAACCCCTAACGGGGTAGCTGTATGGCTGGCTACCACTGTCTGATGCCTACGGCATCGGCTGTGCGATCAATGGCGAGAAAAAACGCAGTTGTGTTGACCGAAGGAAGCCTTCACCAGAACTGGCTCGCAATGAGCCTGTTGCGTCCGATGTGAATGGTTTTGTGTCTTTCCGAATCTTTTGTGTAGTAAGGGCTGAAAGCCTGACGGAACACTGTCGGGGGGGCCGTAGGCGACTCTTTTTTTTGATTCGCTGGACCTATCCAACCATGGGGTGCTGAGTCGTTCCCTTCCTTAACAATCCTGCAAAAAAACGCTAAAAAGTTTGGCGGTTTGAAGAAAAATGCATAATTTTGTAGCCCAATTGTAAGTTCCGGGCTATTCCGGGCCCCTCAATAACAGCTTCACCCCCAATAACAGCTACACCTTATTATATAATAAATAACACTAAAACAAAAAGCCAATGAGAAAATCACTACTCTCCCTGCTCTTCATGATGCTGGCCGTCATGGGAGCCAATGCACAAGACACTCAGGACACTCCAGACGTTTACTCCATCATCGGATGGGTAGACTGGACCACCGACTGGGACATGACCCAGAGCGAGACCGACGAGAATGTTTACACTGTCGTCAAGGACGGCATGGTGCTGGTTGCCAACACCACCTACGAGTACAAACTCCGCTCGAACCACGACTGGACGGGCTTCGAGCTGCCCGAAGGCTACAGTAACTACAGCTACACGTGTGAACAGTCGGGCGTCTACACCCTCACCTTCACCGCCAACATCAGCGAGAAAACCCTCACCCTCGACGCCCAGCGTACTGGCGACCTCGACGAGAGCCAGATCGACAAGATTACCATGGTAGAGCTCCGTGGCGGCTGGAACGAATGGGCCACCGACGGCACCGCCGCCATGACCAAGGGCGACGGCTACACCTGGACCTCCGTCGTCGACCTTACCGGCTACGATGAGCAGTCCTATAAGGAAGGCATGACCCAGTTCAAGCTCGTCGTTAACAACAAGTGGTTCGGCTACGGACAGCTGACGCTCGACGCACCCGTGTGGGTCTCCGCTCTCGGACAGGGCGAGAACTTCGTCATCAAGGCTCACGAGTCGGGCTTCAACACCTACACCTTCACTGCCACTTGGGAGCCCAGCCCCTCGGCAGCTGCCGGCTGGACGCTGAAGATTGAAGGCAAGGACGCTGCGCCCTTCGACTACGAGAAGATCAGCATCACCCCCGCCGACCGTAGCAAGGTCAGCGAGCTGCAGAACTTCGTCATTGACCTCGGCGGCAAGAACTTCAACATCACCGTGAAGGCCGACGCCATCGTCACCTGCGGTGATCAGCAAGGTGTGCTCAGCGTCGACGGGCAGAAGGTGAATGTCACCCTGACCGAGAAGATCACCGCTCCCGGCAGCTACGAGCTTAAGATTCCCGCTGGAGCCATCACCGTCAATGGCGTGGCACTCGACCCGTTGCTCTTCCGTTACACCATCGAGGATCCCGAGGAGGCCGACAAGGACTTCTACGAGAAGGTCTACATCGAGCCCGGCGAGGGTGAGGTCGAGAGTCTTGAGGACTTCCGCCTCTACTTCCCCGTCGCCCTGGCGAACGACGATGCTTCCAAAGTGACGCTCACCAACACCACCACCGGCACGACCTACGAGCTCGGAGGCTTTAGCATGAGCAACTACGTGAAGCTCTACACCATGGAGGAGATTACCGACGCTGGCGAGTATGAGATGGTCGTCGGCGAGGGCGCCGTCGAATTCTACATCGACGGCAAGTTCCAGGTGAACAAGGAGCTGAAGTACCACTGGAACATCGGCAACGTCGAGAAGAAGTACTACATCATGGGTAGCTTCCTCGATGACTTCTCATGGGAGACAGAGCTCGAGATGACGCAGGTTAACGACACCGTACTCACCGTCGACTATGAGTACACCGTTGCCTTCGGCGACTACCAGACGGAGAAGACCATTGAGTACAAGATGCGCCAAGGCCACAACTGGAGTGGCTACCAGCTGCCCGCTCAAGGCAACCAGAGCTATACCTTCACCGCCCCCGGCGTCTACAAGCTCACCTTCACCGCCAACATCAGTAGCCATGTGCTCACACTTGAGGCCACGCCCATGGAGTATACCTACACCGTGGCTGGTGCTTTCCTCTCTGCCGTTGATGGCGCAGAGCAAGAAGCTGCCTTCTTCGGAACAATGTGGGATGTCGAGAACGCTGACAACGACTTGGTAAAGGGTGAGGCCGACGTCTACACTAAGACGTTCAGAAAAGTGACACTGACGCCAGGCACCATTTATTATAAAGTGGTGGCCGACCACAGCTGGGACATGAACTGGGGATTCGGCGGTCAGGATGCCGACTACATCGTCAATGAGGCTGGCGTCTACGACGTCACCTTCAAGTTCAGCCCCTCAAAGTTCGTCAACGAGCCCTTCTACGACCAGCACGTCACCTGCATAGTCGCTGATCATCAGCCAATTAAGGGCGATGTCAACGACGACGGACAGGTGGGCATCGGCGACATCGTAGCCATCACCAACGTCATGGCCGGCATTGAGAACAACGAGACCATCAAGGCAGCCGCCGACGTCAACGGCGACGGCGAAGTGGGCATCGGCGACATCGTCGCTATTACCAACATTATGGCAGGAATTAGCGAAGAAAACGTAGAAGAATAGGCCCGAAAATAGTAAAAAATGAAAAAAAACGCCCCAAGACAGCATTTTTTTTAGAAAAAGTTTGGTGGATACGGAAAAAGGTTGTATCTTTGCAGACGAATGACAATATTAGGTAACTTAATTTATAACTAACAAAACTTTAAAATTATGAAGAAATTTTTATTCTCAATCGCAATGATGGCAATGGCCCTCACTGCAAGTGCACAGAGCATGACCCTGACATTGGGTACTTTGGAGGTTGACGAAGATGGCTTTGGCTATCTTGATGTAAGTCTGGAGAGCGACTTTGACATTGTCGGCTGGCAGATGTACATGTACACTCCCGAAGGTCTGGAGCCCCTGGATGCTGACCTGAATGATCGTTACCCTCAGGACAAGAGAAAGAACAACTATCATGCAGTCAGCGTGATTAACGCAGAAGGTGGAGATTATCCTGGCAGCTACCTGATTCTTTGCAAGGCTGAGGACGCAAAAAACAATGCAATCTCAGGACAGTCAGGTTCACTCGGAACCATCGTGTTTGATGCAGAAAAGTTCACAGGTGATGTCGCAACTGCTGAAATTACAGTTAAGGGCTTTGCCGTTTCTATGGCTGACGGAACGCAGATTAACCTTGGTGAGGATGTCACCACCGGTATCGAGTTCATCATCCGCAACAAGAATATGAACGCTGACGGCGCCATCTACAACCTCAGCGGCCAGCGTGTCCAGAAGACCGGCAAGGGTCTCTACATCCAGAACGGTCAGAAGGTTGTTGTGAAGTAAGACATACCTTACATACCACTATATAGAAGGCTGCGCTCATGCGCAGCCTTTTATTTATGGGATCAGTCAGATGTTTAGGCAACCCGCGAATGTAGGGGCTGGTCGCGAATGTAGGGGCTGGTCGCGAATGTAGGGGCTGGTCGCGAATGTAGGGGCTGGTCGCGAATGTAGGGGCAGGCCTTGTGCCAGCCCGATGGCCCGACAGGGCCAGTGTGCCCTAAGACATTTGCGCGTATATACTGCCCTAAGGCATTTGCGCGAGCACTGGCCCTGTCGGGCCATCGGGCTGGCACAAGGCCTGCCCCTACACTGGCGGAATTCCCCTACACTGGCGGCCTGCCCCAACATTGGCGGCCTGCCCCTACAACTTCTCTATTCTACATTCGTGGGTCTTTTGTTCACGGTTATAGCTGACGGCAACGAGTAGGAGGTTGTCGGTATGCTGGGCAACCTTCTCGGGATAACGGCGTTCGCGAATCTGGTCGATGGCAGTGCCCGTGGTGCCGTCGTATTTCAGTTCGAGCACCATGGCAGGCCTGCTCACGTACTTGCGTGGCAGCAGCACCAGGTCGGCAAAGCCCTTGCCTGTAGGCAACTCACGGTGGAACACGTAGTCAGCACGGGCGGCATAGAAGGCAATGGCCAGCACGCAGGCCATGGAGTTCTCGTTGTTGTAAGAGAGGATGCTGGTGTTGTCAGAATGGGCTACGTCAATAGCTCGTGCCACAGCCTCGGCATCGCCGTTAAGAGCTGACTCCAAAAGCCGTTCCGACTGCTTTAAGGTTTCAGTTAGATGAGTCCAGTGTGTATTCTCCACCGCGTTTGCTAGTTCACCTTGCACCTCATAGTTTGGTACATGACATTCGTTGCGCCGCCAGTTGAAACTCAAGTACCCCAGATGGATAAGTACAGTGAGCACATCGTCGCGACTCTGAATCACTGAAAGGTCGTTCTGGAACTTGGTGGTGTTTACTTTAACCCGCCCCCCTGTGAGCAGACTAATGATGTCATCCTTCAGTCCGTCGAAGTTCATGCTGATATAGCCAGCAATGGCATCGAAGGCACCCGTCGAAGCCCAGAAGCTGCGGCAGCGGCCTGTATCCACTGCCTGCATGACCGAGTTGGGATTGAATACCGATGGTTCATCACCTATCTGATAACCATCGTACCACTGCTCTAATTCGTCGAAGTCCATGCCGTGCTTTTCAGCCAGTGCCTGAACTTCATCCTTCGTAAATCCGAAGTATTTTGCCATCTTTCGCGGCTCTACCATGGAGTACTCTAGGAAGTTGTTCAGTGCCGACTCCGTTTTATATTTCTTGATAGGCAGAATGCCAGTAAGATAGGCAGCGGCAAACACGTCAACTGACTCCACGCCTTTGAACATGCGGCGCAGCCAGTTAACATAGCGGTCCATAGCCTTCGTGCCTGGCGAGAACTCGCGGCAGATGGCATCCCACTCGTCGATGATGAACACGAAGCGCTCACCTGTAGACAAGGCGATGCGCTGCATGAAGGCCATCGCGTCGTCGTCGGCCTTCAGTTCAACTTGCGGGTAGGCATCGTGTAGGTCGGCCTTCAAGGCCTCCTGAATGTGGTCTACGATGGTGGCGTCTTTATAACGGGTGATGAACGACGTCATGTCGAGGAAAATCACTGGATACTTGTTCAGGTGCTCCTCAAATGAGGGGTCATGAGCTATCTGCAAGTCGGCAAACAGGTCGCGCGACTGGCAGGAGTGGTCGTAGTAGGCCGCCAACATTTCTGCTGCCATCGACTTGCCGAAGCGACGGCAGCGTGTCACGCAGCTGAATTTCTGACGTGTGAACAGTGTGCTGTTAACCACTGCTATCAGTCCCGACTTATCCACGTACTCACTGCGGCGTATCTGTCGGAAAGACTCGTTTCCACGATTGATGTAAATGCCCATAGTTATAAGGTGTTTTATTTCTTTCGGCAAAGTTACGCATTTTCTTCCTAACCACCAAATGAAAGTGAGAAAAAAACAGCTTTGTCTTGAAACTTAGAACATGAACGCCGCCGGCGCCATCTACAACCTGAAGGGTCAGCGCGTTGAGTAGGCCCGCCCCCTACATTCTCAGAATTTGCCCAGAGATGTCTTGCGGTCCTCTCCTAGAAGTCTTGCGGTCCTCTCCTAGAAGTCTTGCGGTCCTCTCCTAGAAGTCTTGCGGTCCTCTCCTAGAAGTCTTGCGGTCCTCTCCGAATAGTCTATAGGTCCGCCCGACATCTGCTCTGCTGCCAGCTTTCATAAGCCGTTCTACCCTCCGTCCCTCGCGCGTACCTTATTATAATATATATACTCAACTTCCGCAAGCGATGAAAGCTATACGCAGCCAGCCCCTCTAAACTTTTTTGCCTTTTATTTGGCTGTGTCGATAAAAAGCAGTACTTTTGCAGCGTATAACAAAATAGAGAAAGACATGAAACCCACAAAACGCACTATTGCCATCGTCTGCGGTGGCGACTCTTCTGAGCACGACGTGTCGCTACGTTCGGCACAAGGGCTCTATTCGTTCTTTGACAAGGAACGTTACAACATTTATATCGTCGATGTGAAAGGCACGAACTGGCAGGTGGAACTGCCTGACGGCACACTGACCCCCATCGATAAAAACGACTTCTCGTTCAAGATGAATGGCCGTCGCCGCTTCTTCGACTATGCCTACATCACCATCCACGGTACACCCGGCGAGAACGGCATCCTCCAGGGCTATTTCGACCTGCTGCACCTGCCTTACTCGACCAGCGGCGTGCTGGTAGAGGCGATGACCTTCGACAAGTTTGTGCTGAACCAGTATCTGCGGGGCTTTGGCGTTCGCGTCGCTGAGAGCATGCTCGTGCGCCGTGGACAGGAGCGTAACATCGACGAGCAGGCCATCGTTGACACCATCGGCATGCCCTGCTTCGTGAAACCTGCCAACGACGGCTCGTCGTTCGGCGTGTCGAAGGTGAAGAACAGCGACCAGCTGGCGCCTGCCCTCCGCAATGCCATGATGCAGTCGGACGAGGTGATGATCGAGGCCTTCCTCGACGGCACGGAGATCACCGTCGGTTGCTACAAGACGAAGGAGAAGACGGTGGTGTTCCCCGTCACTGAGGTGGTGACGAAGAACGAGTTCTTCGACTACGACGCGAAGTACAACGGACAGGTAGACGAGATAACGCCCGCCCGCATCCCCGACGAGCTGGCCCACCGTGCGCAGGAGCTGACATCGGCCATCTACGATATCCTCCACTGTAACGGCATCATCCGCATCGACTACATCATCACCGAAGGCAACAAGCTGAACATGCTCGAGGTGAACACGACGCCAGGCATGACACCCACCAGCTTTATCCCCCAGCAAGTGCGCGCCGCCGGCCTTCGCATGAGCGACGTGCTTACAGAGATTGTGGAAAACCAATTTTAGTGAATAGTGATTAGTGAATAGTGAATAGTTATGGTTAGTTTAAGCGCTAAAGTAGGGTAAATATGGTAATGAAAAGACCTGAAAGTCCACTTCAAAAAAAGTCTGAAGCTTATTCTGGCCGGATTATCCGACTTTATCACTATTTGGTTGAAACAAAGAGAGAACTAATAATGTCAAAGCAGATATATCGGAGTGGAACGAGCATTGGTGCTAATATTGCAGAAAGCAGGTTCGCTCAAAGTTCCTCCGATTTTATCAGCAAATTGAGCATTGCACTCAAGGAGGCAGGCGAAACACAATATTGGTTGGAAAATATATACAATGCAGGGTTAATTGACTCGAAAGGCTATGAGTCGATGACTACTGATAATACTGAACTTATAAAAATGCTCGTTTCCTCGATAAAGACGATGAAAAAGAAAGTCGGTACTATTTAATCCTCTGAACTAATCATAACTATTCACTATTCACTATAAACTATAAACTGTCATGAACGAGTTTGATAGCATTCGCCCCTACGAGCCGGAAGAGATGAAGGAGGCCTTCGAAGCGCTGCTCGCTGACCGGCACTTCAACGCTGTGATGAAAGGGTTTGCACCGTGGCTGCCGAAAGGTGTGCGCAACGGCCTGTTGCGCCTGGCTTTTACGGGCGTCAAGACCCCGCTTGACTTTCAGAAACGGTTCATGAAGCCTGTGGTGAAACACATCATCAGGAAACACACCGACGGCTGCACCTTCGATGACAAGGCGCTGACAGTGAATAATGAACAGTTGGTAGCTGATCGTGATGGTCGCACAGGAGGTAACCATAACTATTCACTATTCACTATAAACTATAAACTAGACCAACGTTTCACGTTCCTAAGCAACCATCGTGACATCGTGCTCGACTCCGCCCTGCTCGATGTGATGCTCGTAGAGCATGGGTATCCGACGACAGTGGAGATAGGTATTGGTAACAACCTGCTGATCTATCCGTGGATAGAGCGGCTGGTGCGCATGAACAAAGCGTTCATCGTGCGGCGCGGACTGTCGCTGCGCGAGACACTGGTGGCCAGCCAGCTGATGAGCCGCTATATCCACTATGCCGTCACGAAGAAACGTGAGAACATCTGGTTGGCACAGCGTGAGGGACGCGCCAAGGACAGTAGCGACCATACGCAGGACGCCGTGCTGAAGATGCTCGCCATGGGAGGAGATCTGAAGGAGCTGAACATCGTGCCACTGACCATCAGTTATGAGTATGACCCGTGCGACTACCTGAAAGCACAGGAGATGCAACTGAAACGCGACAACCCGTCGTTTAAGAAGAGCCGTCAGGACGACCTCGACAACATGCGGACGGGCATCTTCGGATATAAGGGGCGCGTCCATTACCAGTGTGGCACCCCCGTGAACGTGTGGATTGATGAGTTGACGGACCTGCCAAAGACGGAGTTCTATACGGCCCTCGCCAAACGTATCGACCGCGAGCTGCACCGTGGATACAGACTTTATCCGTGTAATTACATTGCCCTCGACATGCTTAATGGCGAAGAAGGTGGTGTGGGTAATGGCGGAGGAAGTAAGACTGGCTCTGACGAGCCATCGGGCTGGCACAAGGCCTGCCCCTACACTGGCGAGGAGCGCCAGCAGTTTGAGGCATACCTGAAGGAGCAAATAGCAAAGATCCAGCTGCCACAGAAGGATGAGCCTTTCCTGCGTAAGTGCATCCTTACCATGTACGCCAACCCAGTGCTTAATAAAGTGAAGAGTGAAGAGTGATTATTGAATAATGATGAAGATCCAACGTTTTTGCATATCCACAGTTTTGGCCATGCTGTTGCTGGCTTGTACCACCGACGCTTACGACAAGGGAGAGGGTGACTACTCGCTGATGACTGCCGAGATGGCCGACATCACCGTCGGTGATAAGTGCCAAGCCCTCAGTGCCATCACCGACGCAGACGATCAACTGCTGTTCACGCAGCCGTGGACCACGTCATGGTTTGTAACGCCCGACTCCGTCTATCGGACCGTGCTCTATTATAAAAAGGTGGAAAACAACACCGTTGAGGCCCTCGGTGCGAGTAATGTCAGCGTGCTGCGCCCGCACATCATCAAGGACATGAAGACCGACCCCGTTCAGTTCGAGAGTGCGTGGCTGAGCAGCAACCGCCGTTACCTTAACGCCAGCATCTACGTCATGCTGGGTGACACCAGCAACGAGCTGCTCAAACATACTATCGGCATGAACGTCGATACCCTTGAGGCACATAAAAACGGAACGAGCACGCTGCGCCTGACGCTCTATCACGATCAGGGCGGCATGCCCGAATACTTTTCGCAACGTGCCTATATAAGTGTGCCGCTTGACTCGCTGGACGTCGATAGCGTTAGCCTCAGCATCCACACTTACAATGCGGTGGTTGTCAAGCGGTTCGGCTTGCGTTAGTCGAGGCGCACAGCCTTGTTGAGGGAGTCGATGAGCTTCTGCCTCGTCACACCTTCGGCAACGACCATCATGATGCAGTCGTAGCCCGCCACTGTGCCCAGCACCTCGGGCACGTCGGCCTGGTCGATGTTGTAGGCAATGGAACTGGCGTAGCCAGGCCGCGTTTTGATGACGCACATGTTGCCCGAGAAGCGCACGCTGAAGACACCTCCGCGTTGCATCATCTCGCGTACTGGCGACATGGGTCCCACGCGGTGGTACATCGTGTCGTTAGGCAGTACGTAGACGTAAGACCCCTGCATGGTGGCGGCTTTTGCCACTTTCAGCTGTTTGAGGTCGCGGCTCAGTGTGGCCTGCGTGACGACGAATCCTTCTTCCTTCAGTGCCGTTAGCAGCTCTTCCTGATTGCCTAATTGCCTGCTGGATATGATGAGGCGCAAGGCCTCAAGCCTATCGTTCTTTTGCTTCATCATTTTTCTTCTAAGAGGAATGAAATAGTTGCTATTTGGCTGCAAAGATAGTAAAAAGGTTTCGAATTGCCAAACTTTCTTGTAATTTTCTTTCGTTTTTTCGCTCTACAGCATATTTTACGATAGTCAGCGTGCCCGAAAGACAACTTTCACGCCACCCCTCTGAGGCTCAATAGCTTGCCTGACAGGGTATGCCGAGGGCTATCACGCGGTCGCGGATAGCGTCGAGCTGTTCGTGTGTGGCTTTAAGAAGTCCGGCGGTGGGCGTCTCCCGGTCGATGGTGTAGACCATCACCTGCTGTGGGGCGATGTCGGCAATGGCCTTAAGCCACGGCTCGACGTAGGCATCGCCCGTGTTGTCAACACTGATGCCGTTTGCCGTGCCCTGCATAAACATGGTTTGTACGATGACATGGCCGCCGAAAGCCTTCATCTGAGCGATGATGCTGTCGACGTCGTAGTTGCCAGTGGGGTTGTCGACACGCTTGATGTAGTCGGCATCGACGGTGTCGAGCTTTTGAATGTTGTTGTCGACGAGCAGCAGTGCGCTGAACACCTCGGGGCGATGGATAAGCGTGGCGTTGCTTAGCACGCTGACCTTTGCCTCGGGGCAATACTGATTGCGCAGGCGAATGGTGTCGGCGATGATGTCGGCGAAGTGGGGATGGCATGTGGGCTCCCCGTTGCCGGCAAATGTCAGCACATCGGGCACGCGCCCCTCGTCACGCATCTGGCGGAGGCGTGCCTCCAGGGCGGTGGCCACCTCGTCGCGCGAGGGTAGGGGAGCGTGGGCACGGTGGTCGGCATTGAGACCACACTCGCAATAGATGCAGTCGAACGTACACACTTTGCCGTCGGCAGGCAGCAGGTTGATGCCTAACGACAAGCCCAGGCGCCGGCTATGTACTGGGCCGAAAATGGGTGAAGGATAGATGATAGTGCTCATAACGGCGTGCAAAGTTACGCTTTTTAGGGCAGTAACGGGCATTTTGGGAGTTAAAAGGCGTTAAAGTAGCATGAAGTTCGCCAAAATGTTGTACCTTTGCAGGCAGTTTGGCTTATTACGCCCAATAACGAATGAAAAAGACGAAACGAAATACGGGTCGCCGCGGCGGCATGCAGCTTGTAACCCTGATTATCAGCACCACCATGGTGCTCACGCTGCTGGGCCTCGTGGTGCTCTCGGTGTTGACAGCCCGTAACCTGTCAACCTATATGCGTGAGAATGTGACCGTCAACGTTGTCCTTGGCGACACGGTGTCGGTGGTCAGTGGAAAAGCCCTTGGCGGACGTCTTGAACTGCTGCCTTACGCGAAGGTGGTGACCTATATCAGCAAGGACGAGGCGCTGGCCGTCGCTACGCAGGAGATGGGCGCCGACCCCACGGAGTTCGCCGGCGTGAACCCCTTTCAAGCGGAACTTGAGATACAGATGCGTGCTGAGTATGCCAACAGCGACTCGCTGCGCGCCATTGCGCAGGGGCTGCTGAAAGACTCGCGCGTGGTCGACGTGGTCTATACCAAGGAGCAGATTGACAGCATGAACCGCCTGCTCCGGCCCGTCAACATAGGCCTGCTGTCGTTAGCAGCGCTGCTCATCTTTATTTGTTATACGCTCATCAGCAACTCTGTGCAGCTGAGCGTCTACGCTCGTCGCTTCCTCATCCACACCATGAAGTTGGTAGGCGCACCGTGGTCGTTCATCCGCCGGCCCTTCGTGCGGCAGGCCATCGGCGTGGGCATCGTCTCTGCGCTGCTCACGTGTGCCCTTCTGGGTGTTGTCGTCTACGTGCTGTATCCCTACGTGCCGGCCATCGACGTGGTGGTGACGTGGCGTGAGCTGGCCATCACGGCCGCCTGCGTCTTCGTGTTCGGCTTCGTCATTATGGTGATTTGCACGTTGCTGTCGGTCAACAAGTTCCTGCGAATGACGGCGGGAGAGCTGTATAAGATTTGAAGAGTTTGTGGGGAGTTAAGAGGAGTTAGGGGGAGTTAAAGGGGAGTTAAAGGGACGATAGTTGGGAGTTAAGAGGAGTTAGGAGGAGTTAAAGGGGAGTTAAAGGGACGATAGAGTTGCTGCTGTGTGAGGTAACTTCTAATATGCGGAACTAGGAATTAATATAATAAGGTAAAAAAGTTAAAAGGTAAACAACAATATGGACAAGAAAGACTTTGCTTTCGGACGCATGAACTTTATCCTGTTAGCAGCAGGCATGCTTGTAGTCATCATTGGTTTCGTCTTGATGGGAGGCGACGGCTCGTCGGCCGATGCTTACAACCCTGACATCTTCAGTGCACGGCGCATCAAGGTTGCCCCGTTGCTCTGCCTGTTAGGCTTCGTCTCGATGATCTACGCCGTGGTCCATAAACCCAAAGACAAGAAGGAGGTTGTTGAATGAGCTGGCTTGAAACCGTCATCATCGCCATTGTCGAGGGCCTGACCGAATTCCTGCCAGTGTCGTCGACGGGCCACATGATTATTGCCCAGAACCTGCTGGGCGTGCCGCAGGGCGACCCCTTCGTTCATGCTTTCACGTTCATCATCCAGTTTGGTGCCATCCTGTCGGTGGTGTGCCTCTATTGGAAGCGCTTCTTCCAGTTCGACAACACGCCGGCTCCTGAGGGCAGTTCGGCCTGGCAGAAGCTGAAGCATAAGTACTATTTCTACTGGTTGCTCATCGTGGGCGTCTTGCCTGCCGTCATCATTGGGCTGGCTGCCAAGAAGTCCGGCTTGCTCGACTGGCTCCTCGACAGCGTTGAGGTTGTGGCCGTGATGCTGGTGGTGGGTGGCGTGTTCATGCTCTACTGCGACAAACTGTTCAATAAGGGGAAGGAAGAGACACGGGTCAACGAGAAACGCGCATTTAACATCGGCCTCTACCAGTGCATATCGGTGATTCCGGGCGTGTCACGCTCGATGGCCACCATCGTTGGCGGCATGACGCAGGGCCTCACGCGAAAGCGTGCTGCCGAGTTCTCGTTCTTCCTCGCCGTGCCCACTATGGCCGGTGCTACGCTGCTCGACCTGCTCGACCTACTGAAGGAAGACGCTGTCTGGGCGACCCCTCACAATATTACGATGCTCGTGCTGGGGTGTGTTGTGGCTTTTGTGGTGGCGTTGCTGGCCATGAAGTGGTTTGTGGCCTTCCTCACGAAATACGGCTTCAAGGCCTTCGGCGTCTATCGCATCATTGTGGGCGGCGTCATCATCCTGCTGCTGCTCACAGGGCACTCATTAGCAATGGTTGACTGATGAATTTCCAAGAAGGCGAAATACTGCATATCAACAAGCCCTACGGCATGACATCGTTTGGTGCACTGGCTTTCGTGCGTACACGACTGTCGAAGAAGCTGCATGTCCGTCGGCTGAAGACGGGCCATGCAGGCACCCTCGACCCTCTGGCTACGGGCGTGCTCATCCTTTGCACCGGGCGCGCCACCAAGCGTATCGACGAGCTGCAGGTGGCTACGAAGGAGTATACTGCCACCCTCCAACTTGGTGCCACCACGCCCAGCTACGACCGTGAGCACACGGTCGACATGACTTACCCCACACGTCACATCACCCGTGAACTGATTGAGCAGACGCTTCAGCGCTTTGTTGGCGACATCCAGCAGGTGCCGCCCGTCTATTCCGCCTGTAATATCGATGGGCACCGTGCCTACAAGATGGCCCGCCGCGGCCAGGCCGTGGAGCTACAGGCTAAGCCCATCCGCATCGACGAGATCAAGGTTGTCAGCTTCGACCCCGTGACAATGCAGCTTGCCATCCGCGTGGTGTGTGGCAAGGGCACTTACATCCGTGCCTTAGCCCGCGACATCGGCCACGCCCTTGGCAGTGGCGCCTTCCTTACAGCGCTCTGCCGCACACGGGTCGGCGATGTGCGCATTGAAGACTGCCTGACGCTCGATGCATTCCCCGACTGGCTCGACCGGCAGGAGATAGAATCGTAAGTTGTGGCATGAGGGGAGCCCGATCATACACATGGCGTAGCCAAATAGCAAATAGTAAATTCGTAAATAGTAAATATACGCGATGAAGCTTTCACAATTCAAGTTCAAATTGCCCGACGAGCGTGTAGCCCTCTATCCGGCCCACCGCGCCTTTACGAACGATGACGGCACCGTCGACCGCATCTTCAACCGCGACCAGTGCCGCCTCATGGTGCTGCACCGCAAGAGCCGGCAGATAGACCTTTTCAAGAAGGACGCCGACGGCAATGCCACCGACGAGCCTCTGACCTTCCGTAATGTCATCGACTATTTCGACGAGGGCGACACCTTTATCTTCAACGACACGAAGGTGTTCCCCGCACGGCTCTATGGCACGAAGGAGAAGACCGACGCAAAGATTGAGGTGTTCCTGCTGCGCGAACTCAACGAGGAGCTGCGCCTGTGGGACGTGCTGGTAGAGCCTGCCCGCAAGATCCGCATCGGCAACAAGCTCTTCTTCGACGGCGACGGTCCCATGGTGGCCGAGGTCATCGACAACACCACCAGCCGTGGGCGTACCCTCCGCTTCCTCTACGACTGTCCCCACGACGAGTTCAAGCAAGAACTCTTCGAGCTGGGCGAGCCGCCATTGCCGCGCTACATCGTTGAGCGACGTGAGGCAGAGGCCGACGACGTGGTGCAGTTCCAGACCATCTATGCCAAGAACGAGGGTGCTGTCACTGCGCCTTCCACCGGTCTCCATTTCAGCCGTGAGCTGATGAAGATTATGGAAATCCGTGGCTTCAACTTCGCCTTCCTGACCGTTCACTTGAGCCTCGGCTCCTTCGACCCCATCGAGGTGGAGGACCTGACGAAGCACAAGATGAACTCTGAGCAGATGGTTATTTCCAAGGAGTGCTGCGACCTGGTGAACAGCACCAAGCAGTCTGGCCATCGCGTCTGTGCGGTAGGCGTCAGCACGGCACGTGCCACTGAGAGCGCCGTGGGCACCGACGGCATGCTGAAGGAGTACGACGGCTGGACCAACAAGTTCATCTTCCCGCCCTACGACTTCGGACTCTCAAATGCGCTCATCTCCAACTTCTACCACCCCGAGTCCACCATGCTTATGGTCACGGCGGCCTTCGGTGGCTACGAGCTGGTGATGGAAGCCTACAACACTGCGCTGGAGAACAATTTCAACTTCGGATGCTACGGCGATGCCATGCTTATCCTCGACGACTGATTGACATGAACACTGAGCTCCACCGTGCATACTTGGGACTTGGCTCAAACCTGGGCGACAAGGAAGAGAACCTGCGGCGGGCTGTTATGCTGATAAAAGAGCAGATTGGCGACGTACGACGCCAGTCTGCTCTTTACTATTCCGAGCCGTGGGGGTTCCGTTCCGACAATGCCTTTGTCAACGCTGTCGTCATGGTCGAGACAGCGCTGTCGCCCCACCGTCTGCTGCGCGCCACCCAGCGCATCGAGCGCATTGTGGGCAAGCGTCCGGAGCATGCCACCACGCGTCCGTCGCTTCCTGAAAGCTCCGACATGCCAGCGCCCAGTGCCCCTGCTTACCACGACCGGCCTATCGACATCGACATCTTGCTCTACGACGACCTCCACATTGACGAGCCTCACCTGAAGATTCCCCATCCACTGATGCAGGAGCGCGACTTCGTGATGGTTCCTCTGCGTGAGATTCTCCAGCAGGCTCCCTCTGACGATGCCGACGGGTTAACATAAAGCATGTTCTGCGGGTCGTCAGAAATAAAATTGGCAGTTTATTTGCCTACTTGGAAAAAAAATTGTACCTTTGTACCCAAATTCAGAATTACAGCGATAACAACACGACAGTATGGGCGGCTTTTTTGGCACTATCTCCACACACGACTGCGTAAACGACTTGTTTTACGGCACTGACTACAATTCTCATCTCGGCACACGCCGTGCTGGTCTTGTCACCTTCGACCCTGAACGAGGCTTCAACCGCAGCATCCACTCGCTGGAGCGCGACTACTTCCGCTCGAAGTTCGAAGACGAGTTGAACGATTTTGTTGGCCATCAGGGCCTTGGCGTCATCAGCGACACCGACCCGCAGCCTATCATCGTCAACTCACACTTGGGGCGCTACGCCGTGGTGACAGTGGCCAAAATCAACAATCTCCGCGAGATTGCCGACGAGCTGCTCTCCTTGCGCATGCACCTCAGTGAGCAGAGCGCCAACAACCTGAACCAAACGGAGCTGGTGGCGCTGCTCATCAACATGGGCAACACGTTTGTCGATGGCATTAACTTGGTCTACCGCAAGATAAAAGGCTCCTGTTCAATGCTGATCCTTACCGAGGACGGCATCATCGCCGCACGTGACTTCCTTGGGCGCACACCCATCGTCATCGGCAGGAAGGAGGAGCGTATGCAGAAGCGCCTGCAGAACGGTGAGCTCGTGGAATGGAACTTGGCAGCTTACGCAGCCTCGTCGGAGTCGACGAGCTTCCCCAATCTGGGCTACAAGTCAGTGCGTGATGTCGGACCGGGCGAGATTGTGCGCCTGCGGCCCAACGAAATCGAGGTGCTGCAGCCACCCTTCAAGCGCTGCCAAATCTGCTCCTTCCTATGGGTGTACTATGGCTTCCCCACGAGTAACTACGAGGGCATCAACGCCGAGTATGTGCGTGAGCGCATCGGCGAGGCGATGGGCCGTCAGGACGATGTGGAGTGCGACCTCGTCTGTGGCATCCCCGACTCTGGCGTTGGCATGGCCCAGGGCTATGCCAACGGTAGGCACGTGCCTTACAAACGTGCTGTGCTGAAGTACACGCCCACGTGGCCTCGCTCTTTCACGCCTGGTAACCAGAGTCGTCGCAACCTCGTGGCAAAGATGAAGCTTATTCCTAACGGCGACATCCTCCGTAATCAGCGCGTCGTCTTCTGCGACGACTCCATCGTCCGTGGCACCCAGCTGCGCGACAATGTGAAGGAGTTCTTCGAAAACGGCACGAAGGAGGTGCATGTGCGCATCAGCTGTCCGCCACTCGTCTATGGCTGTCCGTTCATTGGTTTCACCACGTCGAAGACCGACATGGAGCTCATCACCCGCCAGATAATCCGTGACTTCGAGGGCGACCACCATAAGAATCTTGACCGCTATGCACAGGCGGGCACCCCCGAATACGAGCGTATGGTTAATGAGATTGCCCGCCGCTTAGGCCTCACCTCCCTGAAGTTCGCCAGCCTGGACGACCTGGTGGAGGCCATCGGCCTGCCCAAGGATCACATCTGCACCCACTGCTTCGACGGCTCCAGCCATGAGCAGCAGTCAGAGGGCGACTTCTTCGGGTAATAAACACGTCGTTATGGCGTTGTAACGAACCTCGTTATAACGAAATAACGTCATAACGTTATAACGAAACGTCGCAATAACGTTATAACGAAATAACGTTATAACGACAAACAAACAGGAAAAAAACGAAAACAAACCAAGACCGTGAATAAAGTGAATCGTCAGATAGCAACGCTGCTGCTGTGTGTGTGTGGCGTGGCAGCCCTCGCACAGCGTAATGTCAGTGAGGAACAGCTGCGTAAACTGAGTATTGCCGAGATGGCCGTCACCGCCCTCTACGTCGACAGCGTCGATGAGCAGAAACTGGTTGAGGACGCCATACGAGGCATGCTCGAGAAGCTCGACCCGCACTCTACCTACACCACGCCCAAGGAGACAAAGGAGATGACGGAGCCCCTCAACGGCTCCTTCGAGGGCATCGGCGTACAGTTTAATATGGTGGAGGACACGTTGCTCGTCATTCAGACCGTCACCAACGGGCCCTCTGAGAAAATAGGCATCCTTGCCGGCGACCGCATTGTCAGCGTTAACGACACCGCCATCGCTGGCGTGAAGATGTCGAAGGAGGAGATTATGCGGCGCCTGCGTGGTCCCAAGGGCACGGTGGCCCACCTTGGCATTGTGCGCCAAGGCATTAGCGGCGTGCTGAGCTTCGACGTTGTGCGCGACAAGATTCCCGTCCACACCATCGATGCTACCTACATGCTGCGTCCTGGCATCGGCTATGTGCGCATTGGCAGCTTTGGTGCCACCACTTACCATGAGTTCATGGAGAGCATTGGCAAGTTGCGGAAGCAGGGCATGCGCGACCTCGTGCTCGACCTGCAGGAGAACGGTGGCGGCTACCTCCAGGCGGCTGCCGAGCTTGCCGGTGAGTTTCTGGAGAGTGGCGACCTCATCGTCTATACCGAGGGACGCCGTGTGCCCCGCCATGAGTACACTGCCGACGGTAGTGGCTCCTTCCGCGACGGTCGCATCGTCGTTCTCGTCGATGAGTATTCGGCATCAGCAGCCGAGATTGTCACTGGCGCCCTGCAAGATCAGGACCGCGGCACCGTCGTTGGCCGGCGTACCTTTGGCAAGGGCCTTGTGCAACGTCCCATCGACCTGCCCGACGGCTCCATGATACGCCTTACCATCGCCCACTACTACACACCTTCGGGGCGCTGCATTCAGAAACCCTATGAGAAAGGTGATAAGAAGAGTTATGCCCTCGACGTGATGAACCGCCTCAAGAGTGGTGAGCTGACGAGCGCCGACTCCGTGTCGAACCGCGTTGAGCAGTGGCCCGACTCGCTGAAGTTCCAGACGCTGCGCCAGCACCGCACCGTCTATGGCGGCGGTGGCATTATGCCCGACTACTTCGTGCCTCTCGACACCACCCGCTACACCCGCTACCACCGTGAGCTGGCCGCCAAGAGCATCATCATTCAGCAGAACCTGCGCTACGTCGACAACCACCGCAACCAGCTGAAGGCCCAGTATCCCGACTTCGACACCTTCCGCCGTGATTTCGAAGTGCCGCAGACGCTCATCGATGCCATCTTTGCAGAGGGCGAAAAGCAGGGCGTCAAGCCTAAGGACGATGACGAGCGCATCACCACGCAGCCGCAGCTGCGGCTACAGCTAAAGGCCCTTGTCGCCCGTGACCTGTGGGACATGAACGAGTATTTCGCCATCATCAACGAACAGAACGACATCGTTCGAAAAGCCCTCGAATTGCTCACAGAATAATAGTGGACAAGTCATGCTGGTCGCTGAAGGGGCGGGAATGGAGGCGATGCCCGACGGAAAACCGTCGGGAACGGAGGCCTTGACGAAGTTGACGAGGGTCGGAGGACGGTTAGAGGACAGTCAGAGGACGATCTGAGGACGATCTGAGGTCGCTCGGAGGTCTTAAACTCCACTAAAAGTTTTGCGGATTAAGAAAAACTTCGTACCTTTGCACCCGTGAAACAGTCAGACTTTGAAATCATGGCGCCCGTGGGCAGCCGCGACGCGCTCATAGCTGCCATCCAGGCTGGTGCCGACTCCATCTATTTTGGCATTGAGAAGCTGAACATGCGGGCAGGGTCGGCATCGGCGTTCACCATCGACGACCTGCGCGAGATAGCCCAGACGTGCCGCGAACACGGCATTAAGTCGTACCTGACGGTGAACACCATCATCTATGGCGAGGACATCCCGCTGATGCATCAAATTGTGGACGCCGCCCGCGAGGCCGGCATCTCGGCCATCATTGCCAGCGACGTCGCAGTCATGCAGTATTGCCGCAATCCCGAGGCCTCAAGCCAAATAGAGGTTCACCTCAGCACCCAGCTGAACATCTCGAACATCGAGGCCCTTAAGTTCTACGCCCAGTTTGCCGACGTGGTGGTGCTGGCGCGTGAGCTTAATATGGAACAAGTTGCCGAGATTCATCGGCAGGTCGTCGAACAGCATGTCTGCGGACCCTCCGGCGAGCTGGTGCGCATAGAAATGTTCTGCCACGGTGCGCTGTGCATGGCCATCAGCGGCAAGTGCTATATGAGTCTGCATGCCGCTAACCGCTCGGCCAACCGTGGGGAGTGCGTTCAGATTTGCCGACGGTCGTACACTGCTACTGACAACGAGACGGGCTATCAGCTGGAGATTGACAATAAGTACATCATGTCGCCCAAGGACCTGAAGACCATCCGCTTCATCGACCGTATGATGAACGCCGGTGTACGTGTGTTTAAGATTGAGGGTCGTGCCCGTGGACCTGAATATGTGTATACCGTGGTGAAGTGCTACAAGGAGGCCATCCAAGCGGTGCTCGATGGCACGTTTACTGCCGAGCGCAAGGATGCTTGGGACGAGCGGTTGGCACGCGTCTTCAACCGCGGTTTCTGGGATGGCTATTACCAGGGTCAGCTGATGGGCGAGTGGAACAAGGAGTATGGCTCGTGCGCTACGGAGCGCAAGGTGTACATCGGTCGCGGGCAGAAATACTTCTCGAAGCTCGGCGTGGCGGAGTTCTCCGTAGAGGCTAATACCTTCAGCATTGGTGACAAACTGCTGGTCACTGGGCCAACGACGGGCGTGATGTACCTCACTGCCACCGAAATTCACGACAACGACGGTCTGCCCGTGCAGACTGCCCCTCAAGGCCAGCGCGTGGCCATCCCCGTGACTGGCAAGGTGCGCCCCTCGGACAAACTCTTCAAACTGGTCAGCGAACCCACCAACTCCTAACTCCTAATTTCTAACTCCTAATTCCTAACTCCTCAATGAATACTATCAACGAACGCCAAGACGAGATTATTGCTGAATTTCAGGACTTCGATGACTGGATGGACAAGTATCAGCTGCTCATCGACCTCGGCAGCGAACAAGAACCACTGCCCGAACAGTACAAGACGGAGCAGAACCTGATTGACGGTTGCCAGAGCCGTGTGTGGCTACAAGCTGACCTCACGCCAGAGGGGCGAATACACTTCCAGGCAGAGAGCGACGCCCTCATCGTGAAAGGCATCGTGGCGCTGCTCATCCGTGTGCTTGACGACCAGCGGCCTGAGGACATTCTTGCGGCTGACCTCTATTTTATTGAGCGCATAGGGCTGCGCGAGCATCTTTCGCCCACCCGCTCTAACGGTCTGCTGGCCATGGTGAAGCAGATGCGTATGTATGCCCTCGCCTTTGGGGGAAAGTAAAAAGAGGAGGGAAAGGAATAGGGAGGTTCTAATCGTAGCCCCTGCTTTGCGCGGAGCAGAGCGGGGGACGGGGAGAGAGTGGGCCCGACGGAGAACCGTCGGGCACGGTGGCTCAGAGCAGAGAGGGGGGAGGCTTCTCGGCGAAGTGTGGGAGACATCTCGGAGAAGTGTGGGAGACATCTCGGCGAAGTGTGGGAGACATCTCGGCGAAGTGTGGGAGGCTTCTCGGCGCATACCTGATTAGACAAGGAAAAGAAAAATAAGCGTGGCGAAACAATAAAAAACGTTTATTTCTTGGCGGATTAAAAGTAAATTCGTAACTTTGCACGCACAATGTAATTTTAATATTTTAATAGCAATGAAAAGACTCTTTGTATTGTCAGTTGTTTTCGCTTTCGTAGGCAGTGTTTTCGCTCAGCTGCCTAAGGTAACCCTCAAGGACATCAGCGGCAAGGCCGTCACCACCGACACACTGAACAACGGGGGCAAGCCCTTCATCATCGACTTCTTTGCCACCTGGTGCAAGCCCTGCAACCGCGAGCTCGACGCTATCGCCGAGGTCTACGAAGATTGGGTGGAAGAGACGGGCGTGAAGATCTTCGCCGTCAGCATCGACCAAGCACAGAATATCAACAAGGTAAAGCCGCTGGTCGACAACCACGGCTGGGACTACGACGTGCTGCTCGACCCCAACAGCGACCTGAAGCAGGCCCTCGGCATTCAGATGATTCCGTACGTGCTGATTGTCGACGGACAGGGTAATATCGTCTATAAGCACAATGGTTATACCGACGGCGCTGAGAACGAGCTCATTGAGAAGGTTCGCGAGTTGGTGAAGAGTGAATAGTGAAGAGTGAATAGTTATGGTTAGATTGCTATCCACACTGGCTGCTGTGCTGGTTGCCATTGGTATGCAGGCACAAACGGGCGATCATAAACTGACGCTCAGCGGCAGCGTGCAGAGCGACATGCTGCTTCCGCAAGAGGACGACAAGATAGGTGCAGAGAAGAAGGAAGACTTCCAGACGAACACCTACGTCAACCTGCGCCTGCAGCACGACTATTTCGAGGCTGGCGCACGCTTAGAATATCTGGAACACCCACTGCCGGGCTTTGAGAACGACTTTGAGGGCTGGGGCGTGCCACACTTCTATGCCAAAGGCAAGCTGAAGTGGGCCGAGCTGACTGCCGGCACGTTCTACGAGCAGTTCGGCTCGGGCTTTATCCTCCGTACCTATGAGGAGCGTGCCCTCGGCATCGACAACGCACTGCTCGGCGGACGCTTGGTGGTGAAACCCACGCAGGGCCTGACCCTGAAAGCACTCAGTGGCAAACAGCGCCGCTACTGGGACTGGAACGACGCCCTTGTCAGCGGTGCTGACGTGGAGATGAACATCGACGAGTGGGTGCCTGCCATGCAGCAGAGCGGCACACGCCTGATGCTCGGTGCCTCGTGGGTGAACAAACACGAGGAGCAGGAGGACATCATGGCTGACCTGACGCACAAGCTGAACCTGCCCGAATATGTCAATTCGTGGGATGTGCGTGCCCAGCTGAACAAGGGCAACTTCTCGATTCTGGCCGAATATGCGCAGAAGACCGATGACCCCTCGTTCGCCAATGGCTATATATATAAGAAAGGTAGCGCCGCCATGCTCTCTACCAGCTATTCGAAGAAGGGCATGAGCCTGCTGCTGCAGGCCAAGCGTTCGGAGAACATGGCATCGAAGAGCCGCCGCACCATCATCGGCACATCGTCGGCTATCAACCACCTGCCGGCCTTCACACAGGACCAGACCTACGCCCTGGCCGCCCTCTACCCCTACGCCACACAGCTGGCCGACGGCGAGTGGGCCTACCAGGCCGAGCTGGGCTACACGTTCAAGCGCAAGACCGTGCTGGGCGGCAAGTATGGCATGAACCTGAAGGTTAACTACTCGTATGTGCGTGCTATCGACCGCCAGTTCCGCAACGGTTTCACGGGCAATGCCATCGGCGGACAGATGGCCCTGGCCGGCACCGACGGCTACACGTCGAGTTTCTTCAAGTGGGGCGACCACACCTATTATCAGGACCTTGACATCACGCTGTCGCGCAAGTTCTCGAAAGCCTTCAAGCTGAACCTGATGTACATGAACCAGCGTTACAACAAGACGCAGGTGGAAGGCCACGGCGGCATGATCCACAGCGACATCTTTATTGCCGACGGTAAGTATCAGTTCTCGCCGAAGACCACGCTGCGTATGGAGGCACAGTACCTCTCGACAAAGCAGGACGACGGCGACTGGGTGTATGGGTTGGCAGAGCTGTCGCTCGTGCCCCATTGGATGTTGACGGTCAGCGACATGTACAATTGTGGTAAGACCGACGTCCACTACTATCAGGGCCTCGTCACCTACAACGTTGGTGCCCACCGCTTGCAGGCAGGCTATGGCCGCACCCGCGCTGGCTACAACTGCTCGGGTGGCGTCTGCCGCTGGATACCCGCCCAGAAAGGCTTTACGCTCAGCTATAACTACAACTTCTGAAAAGGTAAAACAGTAAACAATGTAAGAGAGTGAACATGAAAGCAAATACCATACGCCGCTTTTTCAGCGGATTTTACATCTGTTGTGCCATCGTGGTAGCCGCTTGCTCGAACATCGACGAGAGCGAGCGCCTTATCTATGTGGAGCCTGCCGTAGCGATCGATACGACTGAGGTGAATCCTTATGCCGACCTCGACAGCCTCTACAACCTGCCCGTCAGTCCCGTGGCACGCCGCGTGCTCATCGAGGACCACACCGGCCAGAAGTGCCCCAACTGTCCCGATGCCGCCAATATGATTCATGAGTTCCAGGCAGCCTACGGCGACCTTATCGTTCCCGTGGCCATCCACTCACAGATGCAGGGCATCATGGAGCCTGAGGGCTTGGGCAACGAGCTGGGCAACACCTATTATAATTATTGGAAGATAGAGTTCAAGCCTGCCGGCCTCATCAGCCGTGTTGATGGTGGCGACGGCAAGGTGCTTGACAAGACCATCTGGATCTTTGCCCTGCAGTATATTCTGCCATTGGAGACGCCCCTCGACATCCGTGTGAAAGCTATTCAGAACGCTGACGACCCTGCCAAGGCCGACATCGACGTGAAAGTTATTGGTACCCGCGAGGGACAATCGGTCAACGGCAAGCTGCAGGTGTGGATAACCGAGGACAACATCGTGGCCGAGCAGGACAACATGGGCACTCACGTTGCCGACTACCGGCACGACCACGTGCTACGTGCTGCCGTCAATGGCGACTGGGGCGAGGCTGTGAGCATAAGCGGCTTCGAGGACCAGAAGGAGTTCCACTACACCGCCAACCTGAAATCAGCATGGAAGCCTGCCGACCTGGCCATCGTCGCCTTCGTCTATAACGACGACGAGGTGGTGCAGGTTGTACGTCAGCCTTTAAGAATAGAAGATTGATTACTAACTAAAAAATAAACAACATGAAGAAATTCTTTACGCTTTGCATGTCGCTGCTCTTGATGGGCACTGTTCATGCGCAGATTGTCACTGACGAGGGGCTCGATGAGAGCTTCGTCTTTACTGACTTAGAGGGCAACGTGGTTACTAACGGCACAACCATTGTTGTCAATGAACTGAACGAGGAGGGCCAGATGGTGGTGCCTCTGAAAGCCAAGAACGTCTCCGGTGAGAAGGTGGCTGTCTCTATGTACGAGGATCTCAGCCAGAAGCCCAACGGTGAGTGGCAGACCTGCGCCTTCGGTAACTGCATGGCGCTCACGGCATCAGGCTATTCGCCCAAGAACGTCATGGCTGCCGATTACAACGCCGAAATTCAGACCGAGTGGATGCCCGTTAGTGGGGGCTATGCCACATGGGAGGCCAAGCTTCAGATCCACATCTTCAATATTGTCAAGAAGTCGCAGTTCGGACAGACCATCGAGTCTGCCGGCAACGAGGTCATAGGCTACGGCCCGGTGGTCACCGTGCGCTTCGAGTACAAGGACCCTGCCGAGCAGACTGAAAAGCCTTCGCTTCTCATGGGCTCCACAACCTCTGACCAAATTGCAGCTCAAGGCTCCGGCTTCGGACGCTACACCACGGGCAAGCTTTCGGTGTTCAATCTCCTGTCAGCTGACGAGATCAAGGCCTTCGATGGCACGGACATCGTCAAGATGCGCGTCGGCTTGGTTGCTGCTGCTGCCATTAGCCGCATCATCGTTTACCCCGTGAAGAATGGAAGCATCCTGAGTGATGCCGCTATTGTCAACCAGGCTGTTAGTGGTGGCACTGCCGGATGGAACGAGTTCGAACTTAGCAAGCCCGCGACGTTGAACCTGGCAGGTCTCGATGGCATTCTCATGGGCTTCGAGTACAACCAGACAGCCGATGGATGGCCTCTGTCCGTTTTTGAAGGTTCGCATGAATTTTATGTCTATGGCAACCTGGGGCAGGGCGTCGGCTACTATTCGGCTGGTGCCGGCGACATCAGTGTGCAGTGCTACATGCAAGGCGAATTTGCCTCGAAGGATATTGTGGTGAACAGCGTGACAACCAACGTCAACTGGTTCAAGCGTGGTGAGGATCTTGCCTTCGGTGTCAACGTGCTGAACTTCGGTACTGCCGAGGTTGGCAAGTGCACATTCGACGTGGAAATCGATGATGCCGTCGTGGGCACCGTCAGCAGCGAAGAGTCGCTGGCTTCAATGAAGACCATATGGATTGAGGGCCAGGTCAAGCTTGCCGACAACCTGGTGATGGGTAGCCACAAACTGGGTCTGCGCCTGAAGACCGTTGACGACGAAGCCCCTGCCGGCAATGTTGACAACGACTATGCCAGCACCACCTTCAACATTTACGAGCAGAGCGTACCCCGTCAGAAAAACCTGCTGGAGCAGTACACTTCGCAGTATTGCACATACTGCCCGCTTGGCGTCAGCCTGTTCACCGTCCTTACCGGTCTGCGCGATGACATCGCCTGGGTTTCAGTCCACAACGACATGTCGTCAGGCAAAGACCAGTTCACTACTGCACAGGCCGACACCATTATGGCTATGGTAGGATCCAGCTCCTATCCTTCTGCTTCCTATAACCGTGCATACATTCCTGATTTGGCAGAAAGTGCTGGACAGATTGCCTACAGTTGCGGCTACGACCAGCAGTATCACAACCAGGTCGCCCAGATACTGAGCTCAGCTATCGACTACACGGCTCAGGCTCCAAGCTTCACCTCGTTGAACATCAAGCAGAGCTACGATCCCGAAACCCGCAATCTCGACATCATTGTCGAGGGCGAGGGTGTGGAAAATGCCAATGAAATCATGGCCAACTATGGCATCAACGTCATGCTGACAGAGAATAGCCTCATTGCCCGCCAGCTGAATCAGGGTACATGGGTGCAGAAGTTCGAGCACCACTACGTGCTGCGCACTGTCCTGGGCAAGTGCACTGGCAATCCCATCAACTGGGAAGGCAACAACTTCAAGGCCCACTTCACCTATACCATCCCGCAGGACTTTGTCAAGGACAACATGTACGTCGTTGCATTCACTGCTCCGATGGCTAACCTGGGTAACATTAATCCTCTTGGCATCGCAGTGAACAACTGTGAGATGGTAGCCGTGAAAGATGCTGATGAGACAGCTATTCAGAATGTGGTTACTAAGCAGACCGAACAGAGCCGTTACTCGCTCGATGGTCGCCAGTTGCCCGCTGCTCAGAAGGGTCTGAACATCGTCCGTATGGGTGATGGCAGCGTCCGTAAACTCATCGTGAAGTAAAAAAGCGGAAAAACATTTGGTGCTTTCAAAAAAAAGCATTACCTTTGCAGCCGATTTCGAAAGAAGTCGGCTGCATTTTGCCTCATAGCCTGGACGATGGTGTAATGGTAACACTACAGGTTTTGGTTCTGTCATTCCCGGTTCGAATCCGAGTCGTCCAACAAAGACTGTCTGGTGAATTGCCGACAATAAGAAGGAGAAGCACAACACGGTAGATTTGAGGATTCCGACACTCAGGGAACTGTCGGGATTCTTTCTTTTATCGACTCCGCAAAACCGTAAACCATAAATATTGAAATAGTCAACCGAGAATCGAAAATAAATAGTAAAGTAGTAAATCGTCAAATAGTAAAATCGTAAATATGTCATACATGTCACAAGATGGCTATGACAAGCTCATAGCCGAACTGAAGCGCTTAGAGGGCGTTGAGCGCCCCAAAGCGTCGGCCGCCATCGCGGAAGCCCGCGACAAAGGCGACCTAAGTGAGAACAGCGAGTACGAGGCCGCCAAAGAGGCCCAGGCTCACTTGGAGTCGAAAATCAATCAGCTGAAACAAGCCATCGCTGAGGCCAAGATTGTCGACACGTCGCGCCTGAGTGCTGACTCTGTGCAGATACTGTCGAAGGTCGAAATGACCAATCTGGCCAATAAGGCCCACATGTCGTATACCATCGTCAGCGAGAGCGAGGCCAACCTCCGCGAGGGGAAGATCTCTATCCAGACGCCCATCGCCCAGGGCCTGCTCAACCACAAGGTTGGTGACGAGGTGGAGGTGAAGATACCACGTGGTACCATCAAGCTCCGCATCGACAAGATCACCGTTGGATGATAAACCTCAAACCTCAAATCAAATGGATATTTTCAGTAAGATTGCCGCTGGCGAGATTCCCAGCTACAAGTGCGCAGAGAACGAAGAGTTCTATGCTTTCCTCGACATCAACCCCGTGGCCAAGGGCCATACGCTCGTCATCCCACGCCGCGAAGTGGACTACATCTTCGACATGGACGACGATGAAATCGGGCGTTTCGAGCAGTTTGCAAAGCGCGTAGCCGTTGCCCTGAAGCAGGTGTGCCCGTGTAAGAAGGTGGCACAGGTGGTGCTCGGCCTTGAAGTGCCCCACGCCCACATCCACCTCATTCCTATGAATAGCGAGGCCGACGTGGACTTCCGTCGTGAGAAGCTGCAGCTGACAAAAGACGAGATGCAGCAGGTCGCCGACGCCATTTTCGCTGCCTTCAGTTCCAAATAACTTTTGGGGAGACCATGCAAAAGGCTGCACCGTAGCATCTGCGGTGCAGCCTTTTGCGTTTTATCTGTCAAATGAAATGCTCGCCGTAGCGGATGCCAACCTCGTTGACATACTTACGGATAAGGGCGGAGGAGTCGCCTTTCTTACAGATGAGTAGCACGTCACCCTCTTCGGCTACGATGTAGCCGTCAAGGCCGTTGATGATGCCCACATGGCCGCGTGGCAGTTTCACAATGTTGTTCTGGCTGTCCTCGAGAATCACTTCCGAGTCGAGCACTACGTTGTCGCCCTCCTGCTTGCTCATGCACTCGTAGATGGCGTGCCATGTGCCTAAGTCGGCCCAGCCGAAGGTGCAGCGTGTGACGTAGACATTGTCCCACAGCTCTAAAGCCGCTTTGTCGATGGAGATGTTTGGGAACTGTGGGTATTGCTCAATGACGAGCCGCTCCTCCTCCTCGGTCGAACAGTTTGCCGTCATTTCGCTGAAGTGGATGCCAAACTGGTTGAACACACTCCGTATGAACGTGCGAAGATAGCCGACGTTGAAGAGGAAGATGCTCGTGTTCCACAGGAACTCGCCACTGTCCATAAATATCTGTGCAAAGTCGCGCTCGGGCTTCTCGGTGAACGACTTCACACGGTTGATGCCTGCCGTCGCCGACGCCTCCCCAATCTGCAAGTACCCATAGCCTGGCTCGGGACGTGACGGGCGGACACCCATCGTCAGCACAAGGTCGTTGTTGCCCACAAACTCGAGCCCGCGTAGCATGTCGGCATCGAACGCCTCCTCGTTGACCACCAGCTGGTCGGTGGGTATCACAATGATGCGGGCATCGCTACACTCTCGATGGATGCGGCGCCCAGCCCACGCTACCGACGGTGCGGTATTGCGGTTGACGGGCTCTATGATGATATGCTCGGTAGGTATCGTGGGCAGTTGTTCTCTTACGATCTGAAGGAAGTCGTCGCACGTACATATATATATGTTCTCTGTGGGGATGATGCGCGACATGCGGTCGAAGGTCGACTGCAGTTGTGTGCGGCCCGTTCCAAAGAAGTCGACAAACTGTTTAGGTAGGGCATGGCGGCTCGAAGGCCATAATCGCCTGCCTCTGCCGCCGGCCAAAATAATGCAGAAATTATGTTTTTGTTGCTCCATTAGCTTGATTTCATCTCAATTTCGGGTGCTAAGATACGCATTATCCTTGATATAACCAAGTATTTTTCATTTTTTTAGGAGAATCTTTTGCAAGTATCAAAAATTCTTTGTACCTTTGCACCCGCTTAAGGCCCAGATGGCGGAATCGGTAGACGCGCTGGTCTCAAACACCAGTGGGGCAACCCGTGCCGGTTCGACCCCGGCTCTGGGTACAGGGCTTTAAATCTATCCTCCGTAAATCAAACATTTATGGAGGATTTTTTTAATGCCTCCTTCTGCACCATCAAACAAAAACGAATATGAGGCAAGAAGAGAAAACGCGAATGGAAGAGCGCATAGTCGATGTGCTGAAGACGGTCTACGACCCTGAGATACCCGTGAACATCTTCGACCTTGGTATGATTTACAAGATTGACGTCAAAGAGGATGGCACCGTCGATGTCGACATGACCTTTACGGCTCCCAACTGTCCGGCAGCCGACTTCATCCTCGAGGATGTGCGTACAAAGGTGGAGAGTGTCGAAGGCATTACCCAAGCAAACGTCAACCTTGTGTTCGAACCCGCTTGGGACCAGTCGATGATGAGTGAGGAAGCAAGAGTAGAACTTGGGTTCGACTGATAGTTTAGAGTGTAGAGTTTAGAGTGTAGAGTTTGCTACCGCCGTTGTTATGCCAAGGAAAGACAGTATCTTGCGGCAGAAATCAGAACTGTTTGCCGATCGTATTGTAAAGCTTTATAAATATGTCTTGCAACAAAACGAGACTGTCATGTCAAAGCAAATCTATCGTAGTGGCACGAGTATCGGCGCAAACATTGCAGAAAGCACTAACGCCCAGAGCACAGCAGACTTTATCAACAAGTTAAGCATTGCACTCAAGGAAGCTAACGAGACCGAATATTGGCTGTCACGCTTGCACCAAGCAGGCCTCATTGACCAAAAAGGTTTCGATTCAATGAAAAATGATAACGACCAACTGATAAGAATGCTAGTCAGCTCAATCAATACAATAAAGAAAAGAACAAATAAAGGAGGCAGAGAAGAGCGGTAGCAAACTCTACACTCTAAACTCTACACTAAACAAATGAAGCCTATTTACTTTTTGAGCGATGCCCACCTTGGATCATGGGCTTTAGAACATAAGCGGATGCAGGAGCGTCGGCTGGTGCGCTTCCTCGACTCCATCAAGACGAAGGCGGCAGCTGTCTATCTTCTGGGCGACATGTTCGACTTCTGGTTCGAGTATAAGTATGTTGTTCCCAAGGGCTACACCCGCTTTCTCGGTAAGATTTCCGAACTGACGGACATGGGCGTTGAGGTGCACTATTTCACAGGCAACCACGACATCTGGGCTTACGGCTATCTTGAGCGTGAGTGCGGGGTCATCCTGCACAAACAGCCACTGACCACCGAAATCTATGGAAAGATCTTCTTCTTGGCCCATGGCGACGGCCTTGGCGACCGCGATGCTAAGTTCAAGGTCATCAGGTGGATGTTCCACAACCGTGCTTGCCAGCGCCTGTTCGCTACTGTCCATCCCCGTTGGGGTGTGTGGTTCGGTCAGACGTGGGCCAAGTATTCGCGGCTGAAGCGCCCTGGTGGCGAGGAACCTCCCTACATGGGCGAGGAGCGCGAGCCCTTGGTGCGGTATACCAAGCGTTACATTCAGTATCACTCCAACGTCGACTACTTCATCTACGGTCATCGTCACATCGACGTCGACCTTCAGCTCACGAAGAAGGCTCGCATGATTATCCTTGGCGACTGGATCTCGAGTTTCAGCTATGTTGTCTACGACGGTGAGCACCTGCTCATGTCGCAATACATTGAGGGCGAGAGCATTCTTTAACGCTCATATATTAATTGTTCATTTTCATCTTTAACTATACATCTTTTTCCTCACAGAATGAAAGATATCAGAAATATTGCAATCATTGCACACGTTGACCACGGAAAGACCACTCTCGTCGACAAAATGATGCTCGCCGGCAACTTGTTCCGCGAAGGGCAGAACCTCTCGAACCAAGTGCTCGACGCTAACGACCTGGAGCGTGAGCGTGGCATCACCATCCTTTCGAAAAACGTCAGCATCACGTGGAAAGGCGTGAAAATCAACATTATCGACACACCGGGACACAGCGACTTCGGCGGCGAGGTCGAGCGCGTGCTAAACATGGCCGACGGCTGTCTGCTGCTCGTTGATGCCTTTGAAGGCCCTATGCCGCAGACGCGCTTCGTGCTGCAGAAAGCCTTGCAGATAGGACTGAAGCCCATTGTTGTCGTTAACAAGGTCGACAAGCCCAACTGCCGTCCCGAGGAGGTCTACGAGATGGTCTTTGACCTCATGTTTTCGCTGAATGCCACGGAGGATCAGCTCGACTTCCCCGTCGTCTATGGCTCTGCTAAGAATGGCTGGATGGGCGAGGACTTCAACAAGCCCACCAGCGACATTACCTACCTGCTCGACAAGATTGTCGAGGTTATTCCCGCTCCGCAGCAGATTGAAGGCACGCCGCAGATGCTTATCACCTCGCTCGACTTCTCGAGCTACACTGGCCGCATCGCCGTGGGTCGCGTCCACCGCGGAACGCTGAGTGACGGCCAGCAGGTGACCATCAGCCATCGCGATGGTACTCAGGAGAAGACCAAGATCAAGGAGCTGCACACCTTTGACGGCATGGGCCACCATCGCACCGACACCGTCGACTGTGGCGACATCTGCGCTGTCATCGGCCTTGAGAAGTTCGAGATTGGTGACACCATTTGCGATCTTGAGCAGCCTGAGCCGCTGCCGCCCATCGCCATCGACGAGCCAACCATGTCGATGCTCTTCACCATCAACGACTCGCCCTTCTTTGGCCGCGAGGGTAAGTTTGTCACTTCACGCCACATCAACGACCGCCTGCAGCGTGAACTTGAGAAGAACCTTGCCCTCCGCGTGGAACCTTTCGAGGACTCCACCGACAAGTGGATTGTCTCTGGGCGTGGTGTCCTTCACCTCTCCGTGCTCATCGAGACCATGCGTCGCGAAGGCTATGAGCTGCAGGTGGGACAGCCGCAGGTGATATATAAGACCCCCCTCAATCCCCCCGAAGGGGGGAAGGACGAGCCCATACAACTGGTACCTCTGTCCGCAGGCAGCTCCTCCCCTTCGGGGAGGTCGGGAGGGGTTTATGAACCCATTGAGGAGCTCACCATTAATGTGCCTGAGGAGTTCGCTTCGAAGATGATCGATATGGTGACGCGCCGTAAGGGCGACCTCACATCGATGGAGACGCAGGGCGACCGCACCAACATTGAGTTCGAGATACCTTCGCGTGGCATCATCGGTCTGCGCACCAATGTGCTTACCGCCTCTCAGGGCGAGGCCATCATGGCCCATCGCTTCAAGGAGTACCAGCCCTACAAAGGTGAGATCGAGCGCCGTGTCAACGGCTCGATGATTGCGCTCGAGACAGGTACCGCCTATGCCTACGCCATCGACAAGCTGCAGGATCGCGGCAAGTTCTTCATCGACCCAGGTGAGGAGGTGTACTGCGGTCAGGTGGTCGGCGAGCATGTCCACGACAACGACCTTGTCATCAACGTCTGCAAAGCCAAGCAGCTCACCAACGTCCGTGCCTCGGGCTCTGACGAGAAAGCGCGTGTCATTCCTAAGGTGCAGATGTCGCTCGAGGAGTGTCTGGAGTACATCAAGAGCGACGAGCTTGTCGAGGTCACGCCAAAGTCGATGCGCATGCGCAAGTCCATTCTCGACCACGACCAGCGTAAGAAGGCTAACAAGTCTTGATTCCTTCTTTTAGTATCGTCATGGAGTGAATTATTGTTAAATAATTCACTCTTCATGCAGTCTTTACGCTTTTTTCTTATCTTTGCATAAAAGAAAGAAGCGTGAAACGGACAGCACTTTTCGTCATCGTTTGCTTGCTGGCCTTCTGTGACGCCTTTGCCCAGGAGGTCAGCGACCACATGTTTGTGGTCATTATCAACGGTGGCAAGAACAAGCTGATGAACCACGAACGCTATTGGAACGACTGTGCGTTCCTTTATCAGACCCTCCGTCACGACTATCAGATTCCCAAGCGCAACTTTACACTGCTGATGAGCGATGGCGGCAACCCTGCTTCCGACATGCTCCGGGAAGATGCTAACAGCTTTGTCTCGTCGCCCACCGACCTCGATGGTGACGGTGAGCGTGACGTGTGGACATCAGCCACCCTGGCCAACGTGACCGATGCGCTGACGACCCTCTCTGCCCGCCTCACGCCTGTCGACCACTTATTCCTGTTCCTGATGAGTCATGGCGGGACGAACGATGGCCAGACGGCATCGTATGCGTGGCTGTGGCAGGGCGAAAAGCTGGAGGATGCGACACTTGCCGCCCTGCTTAGCCGTTTTCAGGTGAGGACGATGAACATCGTGATGGGACAGTGCTATTCTGGCGGTTTCATCGACAATGTGGCCACCGCAGGCCGTGTCATAGCCACTGCCTGTCGTGGTGATGAGCTGTCGTGGCGATGCCACTCGAAACCTTACGATTCGTTCCTTTATCATTGGACGTGTGCCGTGGCTGGCCACGACGAACAGGGCAGCTACATTGATGCCGACACCGATGACGATGGTCGCGTGTCGATGGCTGAGGCTTTCGACTATGCGCGCAGTCACGATGAGCGTGAGGAGACGCCTCAGTTCTGTGCTCTGCCTGAGTCGCTGGGCCGGACGTGGTCGTTCGATGGCAGCACGCTGGGTATCAGTGAGCGGTTAACCGATGCTCCGCCAGCTGAGGTGTACTCGCTGCAAGGGGTGCGTATGTTGAATCCTCGCCGTGGGCTGTATATTCGTCGTGGCAGGAAAATGATTAAAAAACCTTAACCGGCGCAGTCTTTTGCGCGTACAATCATCTATTTATATAAAAGGAGGACTCCGAAATGAAGAATCTACGATTAAGTTTGGTTAAGATGTTCACCCTGCTGACAAGCATTGGGGGAATGTGGGCTGGGACGGCACTGGCCAACACAACGCCCGCTTATTGGAACGTGTGGGGCGACAAATACGCCCTGCCAGTGAGTGGACAGGTGATAACAGTACCGGCAGGGACCATCGCCGTCGATTTGCGCGGCCTGTCTGACGATGGCTCTTCGTGGCAGCTGATGACCGCTGAGGCCAGTCCCAACTGCCTCTACTACGTGGACGATGCTTGCACCGTGGAAGGCCTGCCCGACGTGAACGTGGTGCGAAATGGCTATGCTGAGAGCCTGATTGTGACCGACGAGGCCGACTACTTCTGTCCTGAGGCCTTCACGGCCGAGGTGGCCCTGTTCAAGATGACGCCCCGTCGCGACATTCCCGATAAGCCCATCTACAGCTGGCCCTACTACGACACGCTGGTGCTGCCTTTCGCTCCCGACGATGTGATGCCTGAGGGCGTCAATGGTACGATGCCTGCTGGATGGCTCGATGTGGCTGTGTTCCAATCGCTCGACACGACGACCGGTCGCCTTCAGTTCGAGCAGGCAGATGCCAATGCGCTACAGGCTTACATGCCCTATCTCGTGACTTTTAGCTACGGCCTTTACGGCACGCGCGTCCACTTCATTGGCGAGAACAAGCGCATTGAGGCTACCATGCCTATAGAGTTTGCCGGTGAGGCGTGCTTTTTCATTGGCGTCACTTTCGCGCTGGCTCCTGTACCTCAGGCCTACTGCTACTACCGTAGTTCGAAGCCCTACTTTTATCTCTCCAACAGTTTTACGACGCTGGAACCTTTCCGTTGCTTGATTATTAATGGTGAAGAAGCTACAACAGGAGGCGACCCTGATGGGGATAGTACTGACAATCCTGGTATAGCGAATGGTGGGGCCATGCCTTCCATCCTGTATTACGACGTCTTTCAAGTAGAGAATACGGACATTCGCGAGCATGCGGCCAACGATAATGGGCACTCTCAGCGCGTCTATGCGTTGACAGGACAGCGGCGCCCATGCCTGCAACGTGGCTTCAATGTGGTGGACGGCCAAATACTTCTCAATAAATAAGAATAAGGTACGCGCGCGATGGGACAGACGGAGATGATACATCGGTGCCAGCAGGGCGACCGCCAGGCTTTGGGCCTGCTCTACGGCAGCATGCACGACGAGCTGCTGGCCATCTGCCGTCGCTATGTGGCTGATGCCAGTACCGCCGAGGATCTGCTGCACGACTCGTTTCTGCTCATCTTCAGCAAGATTGGCGACCTGCGTTCTGCCGACAAAGCCCATGCCTGGATGCGCAAGGTGGCGCGTAACGTGGCCTTGCACTACGTTCAGAACAGCCGTGAGCAGCTGACCGTGCCCCTCAACGCCGTCAACGACCGTGCCATGGCGCCCGTTGCTACCCCTATCAGCTTCGATGAACTGATGCAACTGGTTGACCAACTGCCTGAGGGCTATCGCCGTGTGTTCCGCCTCTCGGTGCTCGAAGGGCTGTCGCACCAGCAGATAGCCACCCTGCTTAACATCGAGCCGCACTCGTCGTCGTCGCAACTCTACCGTGCCAAACGCATGTTGCGTCAGTCGCTTAGTGTCCTCTTGCTGTCGCTGTTGGCCGTGTTGCTTCCGTGGGGTGTCTATCGCTATGTCAACCAACGGAACGACACTATTGCCACCGTTGAGCAACCACCGACACCCGTTGCCCAGCAACCTGCTGCCGACGACGCACAGCCTGTTCCTACTAAACAGGCCTCCCCAGCGCAACAATCTCCGCTTGTCCATCACCAAGCTTCCGCCCCCCTTGCCTCCGCCCGTCCCCTGTCTGGTGAGGCTTCCGCCCGTCCCCTGTCTGGTGAGGCTTCCGCCCGCCCCCTGTCTGGTGAGGCGCATATTTGCGCCCCCGATGCTGAGCCCGACGCCCCCGCCGCTACCGATGAGCCCACCGAAGCGGCTCCACCCGTTGACGCCAACACTCCTTCCACGCCCGCCAGCCCCCGCCAGTCGCTTCCCACGCTTGAGACACCAGACGGCGACACGGCCCCTCAACTTAACCACCGTGCCATTCCCCATCGATACGAAGTGACATTCGCTTATAACGGCCTGCCCGATGGCGGCGACCTGCGTCCCTTGCCCTATGGCGCTGAAGGCATGAACGGCGAGACCGACTCCGTAGCCCACCACCGCCCGCCGCTTACCGCTGCCCTCGATGTGCGTTACAAGCTGTCGCCGCGCTGGTCGCTCGACGCCGGCCTGCGCTACACGCTGCTCTCGTCGGAGGTGCAGGATGGCAACACCTACCTCTATCTCGAGCAGCAGCAGCGTGTGCGCTATCTCGGCCTCTCGCTTGGCACCCACTACCAGTTGCTGACCCACCGCCGCTGGTCGGTTTACGCCGCAGCAGGTGCGACGCTCGAGCTGCCACTTCGCAGCACCGTTGAGACGACCTACTTCAAGGACGGACAGCTTATCGACACGGAGCACGGCCGACTGAGTCCTCACACCCAGTGGTCGTTGGGCGGTGGCCTCGGTCTGCACTACGACCTCACACCCACTGTGGGCTTCTTTGTTGAACCTAGCTTGCAATACTACTTCCACCAGCCGAGCGACGTCCAGACTTGGCGTACGGAGTATCCGCTGTCGTTCTCGCTGCCTTTCGGCGTTCGTATCACTTTTTAACACTATCTTTGCCATAATTAGAAAAATAAACTGTAACTTTGCAACCAGTTAATTCATAACGCTTATGAAAAGTTTTCTTGCAATTCGTAACAACGCGCTTGTGTCTATGAAAAAGTTATCAATAACGGTTTTGGGCCTACTGATGACGCTCACCCTGTTTGCGCAGAACGGGACGAGCGAAGTTTATGCCGACGACGTGTCGAACACTAGCTGCCGTTATGGCGCGAGAGGTGAAGGCGTGAGAGGCCATACTTACCTCAAGCTGACACGTCAGGACAATCTTCTCCTTGGTGAGTTGACAGACTACTATGCCAACTGCGCCTTCGGCAAGATTGACGTACAGTGTGAAGAGTACGACCAGACGCTGAACATCACAGTGTCGGAAGGTCTGGGCGAACTTGCAGCCAACTGTCTGTGTCCCATCAACATCGCTTTCACTATCCACAATGCTACGGACGACCACTACCACCTGACCCTTGGCGGTCGAGACCTGGGAAACGTGTCGTTCGCTGACCACACCGTAGTGGTCATCGACGTAAACACGCTGGAGCAGGCCTACGAGGAGGGTTTTGAGTTCCCCGTCAAGTTAGGTGAATTTGAAGTTTACGAAATGACGCAGTGGATCAAGCCTGGTGAGGTAAGGCAGCCGCGGCTGCAAGCTTACTACTATAGCGACATGCTGTGGCAGCCGATACAGTATCTGAACTACCGCCTGCCGACCCACTACACCTATCTGGACGCCAAGGCAAGCCTGACGGCTGACAGCACACTTGTCGTTGAGGTCATTACCGACGGCAGTACTACCGATGGCTCCGAGCGTATCGCCAATCTGACGATGAATGTCGTTAATGTGGAGACTCCACTCAACCATATCAGACTTGTACACAGGGTTGTTGCTATCGATGGCGACAATATGAAAGACATAGAGGTGCTTACACTCTATGATGGTCAACTTCAGATGCAGGAAGGCGAATCGTCTGTAGACCTCAAGGAACTCTCCGAATACAGACAGGAGGCCCAGGCCGGCAACGGGTTCAGGCCGATGTTGAAGGAGGGCAAGACGTGGGGCTACATATACCACCACTTCGAGGAGAAAGAACCACCTGCCGGTGGGGCGACTAATTATAAGGACCTTTACGACGAGTCCGTGTGGGAGGTTATTTATAGGCTGAGGGGCGACACGCTCATCGACGGACAAAAGTACATGAAGATGTACCGTTATGGCCCCAATGGCTCCCACTACTACGGAGCTTTCCGCGAGGACAAGGAAGGTCGTGTATGGCAGTTCAACTATGAGGGTGACAAGAAGGACTTCATGATCTGCGACTTTACGCTCGGAGGATACGACCTCGACTATATCCAGCCAATAGCCGATGTCATCAAGAAAGACAATGTGCTGCTCCACCGCTATCACTACAACGGCTTCATTGGTGTTGAGGGCGTTGGACTTCAGGGAAAAGGCCTTGTACACTATCTGTTTGAGCCCGAGCCCGATTGCATTTGCGACTATGAATCGCTTTCCTATGTATTTGATGGCGAATTCTTTTTCGAAAGTGCCGACTTCAAGGCACCTAAATACATCGAACTCACCGACGAGGAGCGCCAGTTCGTAGCCAATAATAACGACTTTGCGTTCGACCTGTTCCGCAAGACCCGCACTGAGAGCAACATGCTGCTCTCGCCGCTCAGCGTCACCTACGCACTGGGCATGCTCAACAACGGTGCCGCAGGACGGACACAGCAGGAAATCAACCAGGTGCTGGGCTTCGACAGTGCCGACAACCTCAATGCCTTCTGCCGTAAGATGCTCGACGAGAGCGGCACCCTTGACGAGACGACGAAGGTGCTCATCGGCAACACCATCTTCGTCAACGAGGGGAAGGGCTACTACCTGCAGGACGGCTTCGTTGAGAAGGCCAGCCAGTTCTACGATGCTGAGCCACAAGGCCGTGACTTTGCCGACGGCCAGACGCGCGACGTTATCAACCAGTGGGGCAGCGACCACACCGAGGGCATGATCAAGGAGGTACTCTCGAAGAACGAGTTCAAGATTGATATGGCCTCCTACCTGCTGAACGCCCTTTACTTTAAGGGCACATGGACCAACAAGTTCAACCCCGCCGACACTCAGGACGAGTCCTTTAACGGAGGCGAAAAGCAACCCATGATGCATCAGCAGTTTTATGACTACATGTACACTGAGAACGACCTCTACCAGGCCATCCGTCTGCCCTACGGCAACGAGGCTTTCACGATGACCGTCTTCCTGCCGCGTGAGGGCAAGACGCTCAATGACCTGCTTGGCTCACTCAACGCCGACAACTGGCACTTCGAGGGCGAAACGTATGAAGTGGACCTCAAGCTGCCACGCTTCGAGACCGACACCGACCAGTCGTTGAAGGAGGCGATGATGGCACTCGGCATGCCAACAGCCTTCGACCGTGATAAGGCTGAGTTCCCCTACTTCTGCAACTCTCCTGGCTACATCGACATGATGAAGCAGGTGGCCAAGATAAAGGTCAACGAGGAGGGCACTGAGGCGGCCGCCGTCACTGTCATTGGCGAAGGAGCTACTTCTATCCCGCTGATGGCGACCTTCCACGCTAACCGCCCGTTCTTCTACATCATCAGCGAGCGCAGCACCAACGTCATCTTCTTCATGGGTCAGTTCACGGGCTCCACTACAACGGCCATCGACGCATCCAAACTCTCAAACCTCAAATCTGAAGCCTCAGACCTTTACGACCTTCAGGGCCGCAAAGTGTCAAATAGTCAAATAAGAAAAGGGCTTTATATCAGTGGCGGTAAGAAAGTCGTACTGATGCAGGAATAAAACTATCCTACTTTACCTCCACAACTCCTCATCTCCACAACTCCTCACCTCCTCCTCTATCCTACTTTACCTCCACAACTCCTCATCTCCACAACTCCTCACCTCCTCATCTCCTCCTTTTATAACACTTCTCGAACGAGCAAAGTCCGCAGCTGTAGTCCAGCCTGCGGACTTTTTCGCCTATGCCGACGATGCCGCTGACCGACTTGATGGGGAGCATGAGGGAGCTATCGGTGAGCGTCACGCCGCAGGTGTGCCCTTCGAACATGGGGAAGAGCAGCTGTTGCTCGGAGACGTGCCACCCGCAGTAGCCAGGCGAGAAGCGGTTGGTGTGGTGCCATCCCAGCTTGTCGATACTCTGCTGCAGCGTGAGTTCCATCTGGTCGGCGCACTTCTCGGCAATAACGCTGCCCACGGCGTCGGCAATGAACGTTGCGACAAGGTCGCCTTCGCGCTTCAGGCGCTGCTGGTAGGCTTCGAACGACTGGCCGGCGGTGGCGATGAAGCAGGCATAGCCTGAAGCGCCTCGCAGCTGGCGCTCGATGATGGTGCCAATGTTAAACGAGGCGGGCAACTCAGCAGTCACCAAGAAGCAGAACTGCGGTTGCAGCCAACGGCTCACCTCACTGAGGATGGCTGCCGTCTCTGCCTTCGTCTGGGGGTCAGGGTTCTCGCCGTGGTACCCCATCTGCGTGTAGACGTCGTCGTCAGTGATGCCTAATTGTTCGAATGTCAGCGTCTTTTGAGTCACGGTTCTATTTCACTATTTGACTATTTCACGATTTCACTATTTGGCTGCGCCAGCTCTATTTGACTATTTCACGATTTCCTAACTCCTCCCTCCTAACTCCCCAAAGAATGCCTCGATGTTCGCCAACGGTGTTTGTGGCGGCACGTCGCAGCCTGTTGACAGCACGAAGTTAGGGTAGTCGCGTGTTCGCTCGAGCAGGTCGCTCACCGCCTGTCGCACGTCGTCCGCCGTGCCATCCTTCATGACCGACACTGGGTCGATGTTGCCCATTGCCAAAGCCGTCGGCGGCACCTCGCGCAGCACCTCCTCCATGTGGCATTTGTTGCCGAAGTGGTAGGCAGCAGCACCTGTGCGCACCATGGCGTTCGTGCAGTGGCCCGTGTTGCCACAGTTATGGAGCACGACGATGAACTGCTCGTCCTGCACATGCCCCACGATACGTCGCACATACTGCGATGAGAACTGCCAGCAGTCGTCGTTTGAGAGCAGCCCTGCCGCAGGCTCGGCCATCATCACACCGCCGATGCCCGTACGCTTCAGCGCCTCGCAGTACTTGCTGATGAACGCCGTGCACTTCTCCAATAGCAGGTGGGCAGCCTCGGGGTGCTCGTAGATCAGCACCATCACCTCCGACATGTCGTACAGGCGCCCTGCCAGTGAGAATGGTCCGATGCACCCTCCCAGTACGGGACGGTCGCTGACGGCACGTGCGGTCAGCAGGTTGGCCTTCAGGTAGGCTGGTATGCGCCCTGCCGACAGCGAGGGCACCTGCAGTCGGCTGATGTCGTCAACACTTGTCAGCAACCGGCCAGAAACGGCAGGCACCGCCCCATCGCTGAAGGTCACGGGTGCGCCAAAGGCCTCCGCTTCGGTGGTCAGGTCCATAATGGTTGCAGCAGCCACACTGGGGAAACGCCTCACCAGTGTCATCACTGCCTCGTGATGGATGCGCCCGTCGCCGACTGCCTGTCGCACGGTGTGCCCATTCATCTCAATACCAGGATGCGTCATAATAGGCAGTGCTGCCACTGTCCGCCTGCCTAGACCCGTGTCAAACCGTGTAGAACCGTGGCTGATAATGTCGGCCACCCATTGCCTCATGTTCATAGTCATTGCTATTTGCTTGTACTCATTTTTGCCGTGCAAAGGTACGAATAAGTGTGCAAAATGCCAAACCTTTCCTCACATTTTTGTTGTAGCGGCACTTCGCGAGTCAGGAAGTGTCGGTTCGAGGGTCGAGAAGTGTCGGTTCGAGGGTCGAGAAGTGTCGGTTCGAGGGTCGGGAAGTGCCACTTCGATAGGCTTATGGCTTTTCTCCTAGAAGTCTCCTACACTTCTCCTAGAAGTCTCCCACACTTCTCCTAGAAGTCTCCCACACTTCTCCTAGAAGTCTCCTACACTTCTCCTAGAAGTCTCCCACACTTCTCCGAGAGGACTTGTGCCCTGTCGGCTACCCGCCCTCAGTCCTTCGATGGATTTTGATGACAGTTCTGACAAATGACAAATGACAGTTTGAAATAAGCGTCACTTTTTCTTTTTCATCACTTCGGAGGGAAGTATGCCGAATTCCTTTTTGAAGGTTTCGCGGAAATGGGCCATCTGGTTGAATCCTGTCATCATGGCTGCCTGATTGACGTTGTAGTTGCCGCTTTCGAGCAGCTGGTAGCAGTGCTGCAGCCGGAACTTGCGGATGTACTCTGTTGCCGTCATGCCTGTGAGGGCTTTCACTTTGCGGTAGAATGTGCTGTGGCTCATGGCCATCTTGTCGGTGACGAATGGCAGGTCGATGTCCTGGCTCATGATGTTGTCGCGTATGATGGCATTCAGCTTGTCGAGGAACTCTCGGTCGAGGCGTCCTAACTGTGGAATGGCATTCTGTGGCGTGGTAGAGGCGGCGAATACGCCGCTCACACGATCGGAGGTTGTGTTCTGCGTGATGTATTCGGCCAACCTTCTGCGTGCGGTCAGCAGGTTTTGTAGTCGGCTGGCCAGCAGTTTGGCCGTGAACGGCTTGGTGAGATATGAGTCTGCGCCACTGTCGTAACCCTCCTCCTTGTCCTCGTCGGTGGTCTTTGCCGTGAGCAGGATGATAGGTATGTGACTGGTGCGCAGGTCGCCCTTGAGTTGTCGTGTGAGCTGTATGCCATTGAGTCGTGGCATCATGATGTCGCTGACGATGATGTCGGGGATGTGCTCCTTGGCTATCTGTACGCCCTCTTCGCCGTTCTCAGCCTGCAGGATGCGGAAGTCGTCGCTGAAGGATTCGGCAATATACTGGCGGATGTCGACATTGTCCTCGACGACGAGAAGCAGTGGGAGCTGGCTCGATGGCGATGCCTCTGCGTAGGGGTCGGCCAGTTGGTTGTGCTCGGCTTCCAGCTCCTCGTTGGCGTCGTCCTCTTTGTGGAGTGCATTGGGATAGCTGTTGTGGATGTCGAGCGTGAGTGTGAACGTGCTACCCGACGGAGAAGCGTCGGGCACGGTGGCTGGCGGCGCTGAGGGGCGGAGAAGGGAACCCGACGGAGAAGCGTCGGGCACGGTGGCAGGAGAAGCGTCGGGCACGATGGCTGGCGGCGCGGAGGGGCAGGGTTGGGGTTGGTGGCTCTCTGCGCTGACCTGTGCTTCGTGCAGTTCGGCCAGTGCCTTCACCAGTGCCAGTCCGATGCCTGTGCCTGAAGCCTGATGGCTGTCCTTGGCCTGGTAATAGCGCTCAAAGACATGGGGCAGTGCCTCTGGCGGTATGCCATAGCCCGTGTCGGCCACAGCAATTGTGAGGTGGTCGCCCTGTGCCTTCACGGTGGTGGTGATGGTGCCCTGCTCGGTGTATTTGACGGCATTCGACAGGAAATTGTTCATGATGGTGGTGATGACTTCCGAGTCGAACCATAGTGGCGGCAGATTGTCGTCAATGTTGCAGACGACCTGCACCTTTGGGTTGCGGTTCAGCTCCTTGAAGTTGAGGCATATCTCGCGCACGAACTGTCCGATGTCGCCTCGTGCGACGGTGAGCCGTCGGTTTTGTGTCTCAGTCTTTCTGAACTCCAATATCTCGTTGATAAGGTTGCGTAGTCGCTGTGCACTCCGCTGAATCATTGCCACGCGCTTACGGCTCTGCTGCGGCAGTCCAGGATCCTCCATCAGGTCGTCGAGTGGTCCGAGGATGAGTGTCAGGGGCGTTCGCAATTCGTGCGTGATGTTGGTGAAGAAGCGCAGCCGCTCCTCGTTCAGCTGTTGCTGCTGCATGCTTTCTCGTCGTTCCAGTTCGAGTGTGTTTCGCCATGTCAGCTTCAGCTTGTAGGAACGTATGGCGTATGCGGCAGCGGCCATGATCAATAGGGTGTAGAGCATGTAAGCCCACCATGTGCGCCAGAAGGGAGGCGCAATGGTAATGGCGAGCATCGTCTGTTTGGCTTTCTCCCAGTCCTGGCTTCGCAACTTGGCTCTCAGGATGAAGGTGTAGTGCCCTGGTCGTAAGCCACGGAACACCACGTCGTGGTCGTTTCCAATGTCGTACCATTTGTTGTCCATGCCCTTCATCATGTAGGCGTAGTCCACCTGGTCGGTCTGTGCGAAGTTACGCACAGTGAAGGTCAGTCGGAGTGTGTTGCTCCGATAGGTGGTGCGTACCTGACGGCTGGCATCTGGGACGAGCTGCAGTATCTCCGTGTTACTGCCCACAGGGTTGTAGGCCTCGCACGCGATGATCTGTATGTCGGCCAGCGCCCTGGTGCTACCCATCTGCTGTGGGCTGAACTGGCAAACGCCTGACGCCGATCCGAAGCAGATGGTGCCATCGTCGGCCGCGACGGCCGCTCCTATCGAGAATCCGCCCGTTTGGTGGGTGTCAAGATGGTTGTAGTTATAGAACTTCTCGTTGCTCTTGTCGAAGCAGGCGACGCCTGCGTATGTGGTCATCCAGATGCGCCCGTCCCTGTCTTGCTGGAGGGCCAGGACGTGGCAGTCGGTCAGTCCCTGTTCGTGGCCATACACGCTGATGCCTTCGAGCCGTACGGGGTCCTCGAGTCGTACCAGTCCGCCGTCGGTGGCCATCCACAGTGCGCCATGGTCATCACGGATGGCCTGGTTGATTTTGCTGTTAGGCAACCCGTCGTGCGTGCTCAAATGGCGGGTTTGCTGCGTCAGTAGATTGATGGCGTAGACGCCATCGCCCAGCGTGGCGACGAACAGACTGTGGGGTGCTGTCTCCATGATGCAGGTGGCAGGCGCATGAAGCGTCTGGCTGATGTACTCCTGCCTCGTCGCTTTCCCATCGGCATACAGGTACACGCCAAACTCGGCGCCTATCCACACGCTCCCATCGCGGTTCTCTGCAAAGGTGTGAATATCCGAGCCATCGGGCGTGATGGGGATGTAAGAGAACGGAGCTGTCCGCCCATCGGCAGCCGCTTGTTTGTCGAAGCGATAGACGCCCTGGTCGTCGATGCCTATCCACACAGCGCCGCTGTGGTCGACCATCATGCATCGCGGATAGGCGTATTCACGGCGCATCCTGCTCAGGTTCGACCAACGGCCAGCTACCCTGCCTTCGCGCCACAACACCAGCTCATTGGTACTGGCCATCCACAGTCCGCGTTCCGTGTCTTTAGCGAGCGCATAGACGGGCGGGTGGTTGCTTGTGTTGTCAGTATAGTCCAGCAGGTTGAAGTAAGGCTTGTCGGCACTGATAAAGTCCACACCCGTGCTGTGGTTGCCCACCCAGATGTTGCCGTATTCGTCTTCGACAATGCTGCGAGCGTTAAGCGACGAATGGTCAATGTTCAATGATGAATGGTCAATGTTCAATGATGAATGGTCAATGTTCAATGATGAATGGTCAATGTTCAATGATGAATGGTCAATGTTCAATGATGAATGGTCAATGATTTTCACCCCTCCGATGTCAGTGGCCACCCATAATGTGCCATCGCCCATCTGGCGAATGTCGTAGACGTTGTCATCATAGCTATCAGCGACGCTGGTGACCTTCGTGAACGTGCCCGTCTCAGGACTGAAGATGGCGAGCCCCGTGTCGGTCCCCACCCAGATGCGTCGGTTACGGTCTTGATAGATACATCGCACGTTGTTGCCAGGCAGGCTGTGGTCGTCGCCGGCCTGGCAAACATAGTTCGTAGACAGACCGTTGTCGATGTTCATCACCGTCATGCCATGCTTGCTGTGGCCTATGTACAGGTGCCCATGCCCGTCGTCCATAGCGCATCGGTTGGGGTAGGGGTGCGATATCTCGACGTTGCTCACGGTGAACGTCGTGCAGTCCATGCGCTGCAGTGCCCCGTTTCCATAGACAATCCAAAGTCCCCCGTCGTCTGACAGCACCATGTCATTGATGCTCGACTTTACGAGCCCATCGTCAGTGTCCAGATGATGCACAAGTCCGCTTTCAGGATGATAGGCTGTCAGCCCCCTCTCTGTGCCAATCATCATGTTGCCAGAAGGCTGATGCCAGCAAAGGGCGGTGATGAGCTGTCCTGCCAGCAGGTAGGTCATCATCGGTTGGCAGGTGTTACCCGCTATCCTGTTGACGCCCGACTCAGTGGCCACCCAGACATACCCCTGCCCGTCGATAGCGAGAGAGGTGACAAAGTCGTTCGACAATCCGTTTGCTGAGCTGATATGCTTGGTAGGGCCAGCCACCTGTGCCGCGACGGGCTTCAGCGACCATAGTGCGCATGCGATTATCACTATCCACTTCATTGGGGAGTTAGGGGGAGTTAAGGGGAGTTAGGGGGAGTTAAAGGGACGATAGTTAGAAGTTAGAGGTTAGGAGTGATTGCCATTAGAAGTTGATATTGACGCCGCCCATGAACGTTGCACGCGGCATGGGGTAGCCGAGGTTGATTTCGTAGCTCTGAGCCAGGAGGTTCTCGCCACGTACCCAGAGGGCGAGGCTCTTGCAGAGGGCATAGTTGACGGTGGTGTTGAGTAGGCAGAAGTGCTCTTTCTGCTCATTGTCGCCGATAGCAGTGTACAGGCCGTTGACGTATTGCAAGCCTGCGACGACACTCCACTTGCTGAGGCGGTAGTTTGCGCCAAGGAAGCCTTTGTAAGTGGGTGCAGCCACGATGGGGTTCTCCATGTGGAGCCATGAGTGGTTGGTGCTCAATGCCCAGTGGGTGTCGATGCGATACTGCGCCTCAAGCTCCAGGCCATAGTTTTCTATTTCGCCTGTGTTGACGTTCTTCCGATTAATGGTCTGAATCATGTTGTCACCTTTTATATAAAACAGGTTGGCGCCGTAGTTGAACTGTCCCAACCGCTGCCGCCACGACAGCTCATAGTTCCATAGTCGCTCAGGTTCCAGGTCGATGTTTGAGGGTGGGTAGAGATACATCTCGCGCATCGTCGGGTTACGAAAGCCTTTGCTCACCATCGCTTTGATTTCGCCTGTCGTGCCAGGACGCACGACAATGCCGGTCTGTGGAATCCACTCCGTTCCAGTGATGTTGTGGTGGTCTACGCGAATGCCAGCGTCGACGGTCAGCCAGCCCACGATGTCCTGACGGAAGTCCACGTAGCCAGCAATCTCGTTGCGGTAGGACCGCCCACTCTGCTTGTTGGGCGTTTCAAGTGTTTCGCCTGTCTGCTTCGAGGTGTAATAGGCGTTGCCATAGATGTGCATGTAGTCTAAACCGACTGTCAGACGGTTGCCCTCGAACAGCTGTGCGCTCTGATACCACGAAACGCCTGTCAGTGCATCTTTGGAGCGGAAGTAGCGTTGTGTGGGCTTGGAGGCGTCGGTCGTTCCATCGTCAATCTTGTGGCGTCCGAAGTTGCTGTAGACACTCAGCGAGCCGCTCGTTCGGCCGTAGTGGTTCTCAAGGGCTGCCGAAACGACGCCTCTGGTGATCCACTGGTCGCCATCGTAAAGGGGCGCCGTCGTGGGGCCTGGATAGGAGGCATTGAAGCGTGTGATGTCGGCGTCGACATAGGTGTTCCAGTGGTCACTGAGGTCGTAGCCCAGCTTCAGGTAGCCTCCGTACTGTTCAAAGCCCATTCGCGGGCGATGGTTGTCAGTGCGGTTATACTGAGCCGCAATGGTCGACGAGAACTTACCGCTGCGTATCTGGTTCGAGGCTTCCGTCTGCACTGTGCCGTAGCTGCCAGCCCCCAGGTTGATTTGCGTCTTCACACCATCTTGGTGCATGGCGCGTGTCACGATGTTCAGCACGCCGCCCATGGCGTTAGAGCCATAGAGTACAGAGGCAGGGCCACGCAGCACCTCCACATGGTCGGCCATCAGCGTCTGGTAGCTGTCGCTGATGGGGTGACCGTAGATGCCCTGATACTGCGGATGGCCGTCGATGAGCACAAGCAGCTGGCCTGCAAAGCCCGTGATGCCTCGCAGGTTGATGCCTCCTGCAGCCCCTGTCGACACGCCATAGCCCATCATGGCGCGTGAGGTTACGACTGGCTGGGCACCTGTTGCATGGCCGTGGGCAGTATGCTGGTCTGCTGTTGTTCTGTCAGCCTCTGCCGATCGATGACTGTTACTGTCATGGGCAGATGTCGCACGTCTACTGCATTGCGTGTGCCTGTCACTACGACCTCCTGGATGGCGAGCGAGTCTTCTGCTTCTACCTTTTCGGCCACTGCTGTGTTGACGGTAGCGATGGCCAAGAGAGGGATTAGGAAAGATGTTTTGTTCATTCGTTTTGGTTGTTTGTGTTGGTATATCTGTCGATGAGATGCTGTGGCAGCCGAACGATACAGATGTTCATCGATCGGCCATCGTCAGCGAGCATTGCCGACTGTATTTCTATCTCTGTGCCGTCGGGCTTAAAGGTGGGGTGCACATGGTCGCGTGCAGTGGTCTTATGCCCAGCTGTGAGTAGGATGCGCTCGCCCGTGTGACGGTCGATGAGCCACAGCTCGCGCGCGAAGTCGTCGCCTGCCACCCAGTGTCCGTCCTGTGAGCCTGCTACGTGCCAGAAGTTGTCGCCAGGCACCTGTCCCTCGAGTGTCAGGCAGCGCGTCCGCATGTTGACCACTGCAATGCCCGTGGCATATTCCTTCGTGCCGGATGGCCCCCAGTCGTCGGACATGGCAAAGGACTCCAGACCGTCGATGCTCTTCGTAGCTTCGCCCTTGATGGGACGGTGGCCAATGATGGCAATCACCAGTTCGTCCTCACTGATGACGGCCTCGTGGGTCACCCAGTCGTGCTCCGTCTCGCGATAGATGGGCCTCAGGCCCGTGCCGTCGGCATTGCATATCCACGTGCGCTGTGGCGCCTTTCCCCCCGTTTCCCAGCAGAAGATGACCTCGCCCGGATGCCAGGGATTGCCCTGAATGTGGCCCACCTTGAAGTGGACGGCCACTACAGGTTCGGCTTTTCCCGTGTGTAGATCCATCTTTCCGATGCCACCTGGCCCAGCGCCCATGTTGCGTGGGCCGAAGTTTGGGGCTATGGGTTGGTCGATGGGCATCTGGCGGGCATAGTCCTTGTCCAAGCGGAAGTAGACGAAGTCCTCACTTCCATCGAGTGCCATGTCGCCCTCGCTGCACATGTCGGCAGGGATAACGCCACAGATGCGCTCGTAGGCAGCCTTGCCTTTCAGCGTGCCCGCCTCTGAGTCGGCAAATAGCTGCTCGAGATTCACCTCGACCACCTGCATGCCCTTGCGTTTTCCGTCTTTGTCGTTGACGACGCGCATGTGGTAGAGGTTCATCGACTTACGTGCTACACAGAGCATGCCGGTGAAGCCTCCCTCGGTTACCTGCACGATGTCGCCTGTCTCCTCGTTGACGGCCATGGCCTCGCCTGGTATGCGGTCGGAGCGGAAGATGACCCAGCGGCCATCACTGGTCCACTGGTTGTGTGTCTGATAGATCTTGGAGTCGCCCGTTCCGCTTTTTGTGGTAAGGAAGACGAGCTCGGTGCCTGTCTTTGGGTCGTTGATGACTTTGCGCTCTGAGGGGAATCGTCGGCCCATCTGCGCCAGCAGTGGTGTAGCGCAGAGCACTGCCAGTGTGATGAGTATTGATTGGGTTAGCTTTTTCATTATTGGGGGAGTTATGGGGAGTTAAGGGGAGTTAAAGATACGATAGCTTGGAGTGGATGGATTAGAATCTAATGACTCCGTCGTAGTTGAAAATGGGCTGGTCGGTAGGCACCTCGTTGTCGTAGAAGTGCACGGCAGAGTCGTTAAGCTTGGGGTGCTGCTGCTTCAGCAGTTTGATGATTTCGGCGCCAGCCCAGATGACGGGGCCGTAGCCGTGGGCGGCCATTACGTGGACGGGTCGGTAGGCGTAGAAGGCAGCATCGAAGCCCATGCCCGTGCCTACACAGACGTTTGTGACCTGTCCCTTCTCGTTGACTTGTGACTGTAGGGCGTGCCATCCCAGCAGGGCGACAGGCCCGAAGGCCTTGGCATCGAGCCAGCCTTGATTGATGGCATGGGCGAGACAGTAGGTGTAGATGGCCGTGACCGAGGTCTCGAGGTAAGTGTCGTTGCGATCGAGCAGTTGGTGCCAGAAACCATCGTGGTGCTGTAGTCGTGCCAGCCCTGCAGCGTGCTTGCTGAGCAGGTTGAGAATGGACGACCGCTGGGGATGGTCGGCAGGGAGCACATCGAGCACTTCACACATGGTCAGCAGTGCCCAGCCGTTGGCTCGTCCCCAGAAGAAGGCGGGGTGGTAAGCTGATAGGGAGGAGTAAGGGGGAGTTATGGAGGAGTTAGGGGGAGTTAAAGGGACGATAGTTGGGGATTGTGGAGATGAGGTCTCAACCCAGCCGTGGCGGAAGAGTCCCTGCTCTTCTACCCACATGCGGCTGGCAAATAGCAGAATCTGTCGGGCTGCCTCGTCGTAATAGTGCTGTTCGCCTGTCAGTCGTCCCATGTAAGCCACAGCAGGTATGCCCATGAACATGTCGTCGAGCCATACCGTGTTCTTCTGAGGACGCAGGCGCGCGAAGGTGCCATCGCTGAGACGGTACTCCTTATTCATGATATAGTCGACGTAGTTGTCGATGAGTGGTCGAAGGTTTAGCTTTTCGCTTAGCATGGCCTTGATCATCGAGCAGCACACGGCTCCTGCATCATCGAGGGCATGTGGGTCGATGACGCGCCTTATGTTTCGGTCGATGTCCTTGTTGTCGGCGTAGATTTTCTGGAACACGGGAGCGATGTCGGCTAACAGTTGGTGGCGCCTGACTACGTAGTCGCGGTAGGCTGGGTCGCCTGTTGCTTGGTAGGCAGCCAGCACGGCTGAGTAGGTGACTCCCCACTCATAACTGGTCAGTCGGAAGCCCCCCTGTTTCAGCTGCGTGTTGGCATTGATGTCCTGTAGGCGTGTCACTTCGTGCCCTGTCGACTTGTCAACGAGCATTGCCGGTGTCTCTGCGTCGATGTAATGCAGCACGCGGTCTATGGTCTGTTTGACGCTCTCTGCCGTTGGCACACCATAGCTTACTTGATAGGCAGGCTGCATCAGGTGCAGTGGCGTGTTGTTGTCGTTCACCTGCTGTGCACTGATGGGAACGAGCCCTCCGCATGCTCCAATGAGCCATGATAAGATTAGTTTTTGTCTCATGTTGTTGTAGCTTTTTTGTAGTTTTGCGTGGCAAAGGTACACATTATTTATTATATAATGCGTATTCTTCAGGCATTTTTTTCGTCAATGCGCATACGTTAATCAGTCATGCTGAGAATCTGTACCACATTTGACGAATATCTGTCGGTTTCCATTCTGTTTTTCTCCTTACTTTTGCGGTCGAAAAGCGACATGGGAACACACAAGTATTGTTTAATTAGTTAAATATTAGTTGGTATTTTGAAGAATAGTTGTTGGCTTATTAGGGTAATAAAGATTGTTTGTCAGGATTGAAACGAATCATTCATAATTCACAATTCATAATTCATAATTCACAATTTTAAAAAAACTATTGAAAATGAAAGAAGCAAGAAGATCCATGCAGAAGCGCGTTCAACCCATGTGGCAGCGCTTATTGCTGCTTGCACTGTTGGCCCTCTCGTCAACGATGGCCTTTGCACAGTCGAAAGTAAGTGGAAAGGTTGTCGATGCCACTGGTGAAGCGGTCATCGGTGCCAGCGTTATGATCAAGGGAACTAGCAACGGTACGGTGACGAACTACGATGGTGAGTACACCCTCCAGAGCGTACCCCAGGGGGCGACGCTCGTTTTCTCGTACGTGGGCTACCGTACCCAAAACATTGCCTTCGCTGGGCAACGCCAGATTGATGTCACCTTGGAGGAAGACAAGCAGTTGCTCGACGAGGTGGTGGTCGTTGGCTACGGTGTTCAGCGTAAGAGTGACGTGACAGGTGCCTTGACCCGTGTGAACGAAGATCAGCTGAACACTCGTCCTGTGTCGAACGCCATTGAGGCCTTGCAAGGAAAGGCAGCTGGTGTGGATATCACTACGAGCGAGCGCCCAGGTACATTAGGCTCTATCCGCATTCGCGGTAACCGCTCCATCAATGCCTCCAACGAGCCGCTCTATGTCGTCGACGGCGTGCCCCTGAGTTCTGGCGGTATTGAGAGCTTGAACTCTCGCGACATTGAGGCCATCGACATTCTGAAGGATGCCTCGTCGACAGCTATCTATGGTAGCCGTGGTGCCAACGGCGTGGTGCTCATCACCACCAAACGCGGCAAGGAGGGCAAGCTGCAGTTGACCTACACCGGCACGATGACCTTCGAGAAGATCGTCGACAAGAGTCCCGCCTTCAGTGCCAGCAACTATATCACTTGGCGCCGCTGGGCCTACTACAATGCCAGTACCGACAAGTCGCCCTATCCCCGTGGCGATGAACCGACGCTGGAAAACGACAAGAAAATCTTCTCAGGCGACGATGTGGCCTGGAAGAATATCGAGAAGGGCTGGGCCAGCGGCTCTTGGGACGGTTCCAAGGTGACTGACACCGACTGGACCGACTTTGTGACCCAGACAGGCGTCACCCACGAGCACACCCTCCGTGCCCAGGGTGGTACGAAAGACATGCAAGCCAGCTTCTCGTTTGGCTACTTGAACAACGAAGGCACGCAGAAGGGCCAGGAGTACGAGCGCTACAATGCTGCCGTCACAGCCGATGTGCAAGCCACGAAGTGGTTTAAGATGGGAGGCTCGATCAATTCCGCATGGAGCAAGCAGGACTACGGTTTCTCGCGTACTGGTCAGTCGAGTAGCAGCGGCCCTACCGACATCTACGGTGCCGCCAAAGCCATTTTGCGCTACACCCTGCCTTACGACGAGAGTGGTCAAATCATCAACATGCCAGGTGGCTCGACCACTAATACCTATACTGTGATTGACGAGTGGAAGAAGTCGAACGACAACCGTGAGGTGTTCCGCGCCCTTGGCAGCTTCTATGCTCAGGTTGACTTCGGTAAGATTTGGGCCCCAGTGGAGGGCTTGATGTATAAGCTGCAGTTTGGCCCCGACTTCCGCTACAGCCGCCAGGGCATCTACCTCGATGCCACGTCAGCCACCCGTCTGGGCGGCAAGAACTACGTGTCGCGTTCGGACGATCGTCATTTCTCTTGGACGCTTGACAATATGCTGATGTACAACCGCACGTTTGGAGACCATGCCATCGGCCTGACGCTGCTGCACAGCGCCTCGAAATACAATGCCGAGAGCAGCCGTCTGAGCGAGCAGGGCAACCCGTTCCCCACCTTCCTTTGGAACAACATGGGCACGGGCGTGGATATCACAGAGGCTAACTATCAGGTAGGCATCGGCACAGGGCTGACCGAAAACCAGCTCCTATCGTACATGGCCCGCATCAATTACTCGTTCATGGACCGCTACTTGCTGACGGCCAGTGTGCGTCGTGACGGCTCGTCAGTGCTCTCTGAGGGCAACAAGTGGGACGTCTTCCCCTCGCTGGCACTTGGCTGGCGTATGGAGCAGGAGCGGTGGCTTCGTGACGTGAAGTGGATTGACCAGTTGAAACTGCGCTTTGGCGTTGGCGTGACTGGTAACTCGTCGGTGGGCCCTTATGGAACACTTGGTGTCATCAGTGGCTACTGGATGCCGTTCAGCACAGGCAACTCCTTCATCCTTGTGACCAATGAGCCTTACTACTCGTCGGGTTCTAACAAACTGCCTAACAAGAAACTGAGCTGGGAGAAAACCACGCAGTATAATATTGGTCTTGACTTCAGCCTCTTGCGTGGCCGCATCAACGGTGCTTTCGATGTGTATACTTCGAAGACCAACGACCTGCTGCTGGCGATGTCGCTACCTTCGCTGACGGGCTATCCTGCCATGATGGACAACATCGGAAAGACGAAAAACAAGGGCTTCGACCTGACGCTGAACTTCATCCCTGTACAGCTGAACGACTTTGAGTGGAATTCCACCATCAATGCGGCCTGGCAGAAGGACGAGATTGTAGAACTGGCCAATGGCAAGCAGGACGACATCAACAACGCCTGGTTCATCGGCGAGAGCATCTCAGTGTACTACGGCTTCGAGTCAGCAGGCTTGTGGCAGGAGGGCGACCAAGCCGAGATGGACAAGTTCAATGCCAACGGCGCCAAGTTCAGCGCGGGTAACGTAAGACCTGTCGACCAAAACGGTGACTACAAGATTGATGCCGACGACCGTGTCATCCTTGGCAACCGTAATCCTCGCTGGACCCTCGGCTGGAGCAACTCTTTCTCATGGAAGGGGTTGGAACTGAACATCGACCTCTTCGGCCGCTTCAAGTATAAGATCAGCACGGGCGGTGAGGGTCAGCTTGGCATGTATCAGCAGCGTGAGATAGACTACTATACGCCCAATAATACTGGCGCTGAGTGGCAAAAGCCAATCTACAACCAGTCGGGTGGCGACCCATACGCTGGCTTGCTGGGATTCAAGGATGCCTCGTTCATCAAGATTCGCAATCTCTCACTTGGCTATCGCCTTGACAAGCAGCTGTGCAACAAGATTGGCATCAGCGGCGCCAAACTCTATGTTCAGGGCAAGAACCTTGGCATGCTCTATTCGTCGGTCGACTTCATGGACCTGGATACTGGAACTACCTTCTATAACCGTGGCTTCACAGTTGGTCTGCAACTGGACTTTTAAATGCATAATGAATAATGCATAATGAATAATTCACATTTTAGAACTTAAAGACTATGAGCAAGAATATATTCAAGAAGAGCAGCCTGCTGTTGGGTGCAGCACTCTTCACTTTCAACGTTTCACTTTTCACGTCCTGTTCCGACAGTTTTTTGGATGAGGAGTCAGGCCACATGCTTACCGACGAACTGCTGGAGACAGGCGAGGGCGCACTTTCGATGGCTGCTGGGCTATATAGCAACCTGCGCTGGCACTTCGGTTACGAGTGGGCCTACGGTATTACACTCTACGGTACCGACGAGTTTACCAACGGTGCCGACCTGACCTCAGAGTGCTGGAACACCTACGACAACCGCCTGAATCCCCTCGATCTGACACCTGCTCTTGGCGCAGCCAACAAGAACTGCCCTGCCGTGTCGGCCCTGTGGGACGAGATGTACTATGGCATCTCGACGGCCAACCTGGTGCTTTCACGGGCTAACCTCGTCAGCGACGAGTCGCAGCGTAATCAGGCCATGGGCGAGGCCTACTTCCTGCGTGGTTACAACTACTATCGCCTGTTTGCTCAGTATGGCGCTGTGACCCTTCAAACGGAACCTACCGATGCCGACAAGATTGTGAAGTACTACAAACGCGCCACCGAAGAGGAAACCCTGAATCAGGTCATCTCAGACTTTGAGAACGCCTACCAGCTGTTGCCCACCAAGAAGACCCGCGGCAATGGCAGCTGGACCCGTTACACCGCTGCCCACTTCCTGGCAAAGGCCCTGCTCTACCGCCAGTCAGAGCGTTGTAAAGCCTGGAACGGCAGTTACCCGTCGGGCACTGACCTGAACCGCGCCATTCAGCTCTGCGACGAGGTGATTGCGGCCTGCCCGCTGGCCCCCGACTATCGTTCGCTCTATGCCGACTGGACGGGTGTTGATTGTCCCAACGAGGGCTTGAGCGAAATACTGATGGTGGCCGAGCACAACGATGCCAGCTCGACCCAGGGCCGCTTCGGCAACCGCACCTATAACTACTTCAACCCGCAGTTCTCTAATTTCTCTGGTAGCTGGACTCAGCGTGGCCAGTATATCGGCGGCATGGACTTCCAGCGCTGCCGCCCCACGGAGTATGCCTACGAGATTTTCGACAACGTGAACGACTCACGTATGTGGAAGACCTACAAGACCGTCTATGGCCTGAACAACGTGCCGAAGGGCAAGACCCCCGCCGTAGTAGCCAAGGAGAATGGCATCCAGGAATCGCAAGTGCCAGGACTGGGCGACAACGGTATCCTCTTCATCCTGAACAAGAAGGATGACCCCCGCTTCCAGGACGAAACCACCTACGGCACGTTTGGACGAGGTGCTGTAGCCCACTCTTTCGTCCATCCCGAGACGGGCAAGTGGGTGCCCAATGTGTTCCCTGTCTATCTTGGCGGCAAGTACGTGTTGAACACCTACGGTGTCAACGGAAACCCTGCCCAGTCGAACGTGTTCTGCGGCATCAATAAAACTGACGACGGCACACGTACGGCAGAGAAGGGCGACTCACACCGCGACGTGATCATGGCCCGTTCAGGCGAGACCTATCTGATAAAGGCTGAGTGTCAGGTGCGATTGGGAAACTTTGACGATGCCATTGCCACCGTCAACAAGCTCCGTGCGCGTGCAGAGTGGAAGCAAGGCGAGGATCGTGAGTACTATTCCGATGGCTCGCAGGCCTTCTCAAAGAATTCTACGGGTGCTGCCATCTTAGGCAAGTGCTATCCCAATGCCGACAACAAGAAAGAAGACCGTCTGACCAATATTCAGGCTTTCCAGGCCTCCTATCTGACCAAGAGCACCTATTACCTCTCGACGGGTATCGCCCGTACCACGGACGCCTCGTCGCTTCAGGTTGCCAACTACAATCAGCTTCCTGCTGAAGACGAGGCCATCCTGAACGAACTGGGTATTACGGACACCAAGGAGCGCCTGATCAACTTCATCTTCAACGAGCGTACCCGCGAGCTGCTTGGCGAGTGGAACCGCTGGGAGGAGCTCAGCCGCGCCGACTTGCTGGTAAAGCGTGCCAAGGCTTTCAATCCTGAGGCTGCGCCTAATGTGCAGGCACGCCATAACTACCGTCCGATTCCGCAGAAGTTCATCGACACCCTGCAGAACCCCGACGGCACTAACCTCAGCGATGCCGACAAGAAGGCTTGGCAGAATCCTGGCTATTAAGCCATGGCTGAAAAGGCAAAACATGAATGAAAGTGGTTTAAAGATGTTAACGAATAAAGGCCGTGTTGAGAGATGCGGCCTTTATATCGATTCTTTTTCTTAACTTTGCACCCGAAACAGCAACGACCATGACCAAAAGACTCCTTCTGACGCTCTGCCTTACAGCGGCAGCCCTGTTCTTCTCACGCCCCACACTGCTTGCCCGCCCCTCGTCTGGCTCTTCTGTGCTCGACGACATTGCCGTCGGGTCTTCGTCTGTTGACACGACTCTGGCGCGCCACAACTTCTTCTACGCCGGCCAGAGCAAGCAGCGGCGCATGTTCATCGTCAGGGACGGTGCCGTCAGCTGGTCTTACGAGGACCATCTGCAGCGTGGCGAAATCAGTGATGCCGTACTCATGTCTGACAGCCATATCCTCGTGGCCCATCAGTATGGCATAGCCGAGGTTACGCAGCAGAACCAGACCGTGTGGAGCTATGCTGCCCCTGAGGGTACGGAGATTCATACGGTGCAGCCCATCGGCCGCACGCACGTGGTGTTTGTCCAGAACGGGCGCCCAGCCAAAGCCGTGGTGATGGAAATCCCCTCCTGTCGCATCGTCCGTGAGTTCGAGCTCCCCACTAACGAGAAGGGCTCTGTCCACGGTCAGTTCCGCAATGCCCGTCTGACCAGTCGTGGCACGCTGCTCGTGGCCAACATGGCGATGGGGTGTATCCATGAGTACACCAGCGACGGCAAGGAGGTTGACCGCTGGGGAGGCTTGCTGCCTTGGTCGGTACAGGAACTGCCTAAGACGGGCAACCTGCTCGTCACTGGGCGCAAGGGTAAGGTTCAGGAAATCAACCGCCAAGGGCAGGTCGTTTGGGAGCTGGACGCCACCGACTACGGCGTGACACAGCCCCAGAAGACCGTCCGTCTGAAGAATGGCGGGCATATCATCAACAACTGGTATAACGAGTGGAACAAAGAACCGATGGACACGGCGAATGCCCCCGTGCAGGCCATCGAGGTCGACAAAGACGGCCAACTCGTCTGGCAGCTGCGCGCATGGCGGGAGCCCGACCTTGGTCCCTCTACCACTATCCAACTCTTAGACGAGCCAGTCAACCGCGACCGCCTGTTCTTCGGCGAGTTCAACCCGCAGTCGCCAAAGCTCTTTGTCGCCCCCAACGAGCCCATAGGCGCTGGCCGTGGCATTCACCCTGGCAGGGTGGCGTGGATTCATGCGCCAGGTGTGGCCAAGTGGGACGGCAAGACTGGCCTCTGGGTGGAAGACCGCTGGAACGACCAGGCGAAGGCCGACCAGATGATTCCTGAGGCCGTGATGCAGCTGACGGGCGAGCCAACGGCAAAGAAGGCGTGGCAGGCGCTGTTCAAGCACTTCAACCGTGAGCACGGGCGTGGCCATCGGGGCTACAAGAAGGGCGAGACCATTGCCGTAAAGCTGAACCTTAACAACGCCATCACTCACCACGACACGATTGAGCTCAACTCTTCGCCATTTGTCACCCTGTCACTGGTGCGCTCGATGGTGCGCGACGGAGGTATTCGCCAGCAGGACATCGTCCTCTGTGAACCCAGCCGTGCCATTACCGACAGTATTTATAATAAGGTGCACCGTGAGTTTCCCCTCGTCCGCATGATCGACAACATTGGTGGTGACGGGCGTGAGAAGTGTGAGTACTATCCTGAGCAGATTGTCTACTCCGTCGACAACGGCAAGATGGCTCGCGGACTGGCCAAGTGCATCGTCGATGCCGACTACCTCATCAACTCCGCCCTGCTGAAGACGCACAGCGGACCAGGTGTGACGCTGACCACCAAGAACTGGTATGGCGCCACCGACATCAACCTGCTCTGGCGACAGAACGCCCACAACAACGTCAGTCAGGACAAACGCCACGGCAAGCCGGGCTACAAGACCTTCATCGACTGGATGAGCCACCCCGACATGGGACAAAAGGCGCTGCTCTTCCTCATCGACGGCACCTACGGCTCACGCGACGTGAACGGAGCACCCAACCCCAAGTGGATGAAGGCGCCCTTCAACGGCGACTGGGCCTGCTCGCTCATCGTCTCGCAGGACGAGGTGGCCTGCGATGCCGTCGGCATGGACATCATCATTGGCGAGTGGCCAGAGTTCCAAAGCCTGAACTACTGCGACGAATATCTGCGTGAGGCGGCCTCGCTGCCCAACGCCCCCAGCGGTACGGTCTACAAGCAGCAGGGCAAGCCTTTGCAGCAGCCACTCGGACTCTTCGAGCATTGGAACCGTGACCACCAGTACACCAAGATTGACCTCAGATATAAAAAGATGTGATGATGAGAAGAGTCGTTAGCACGCTATGCCTCATCCTGTTCTTCACAGGGGCAAAGGCACAAGTAAGTGACGCCTTTAGCGGCATACTGCCAGTCACTGACCCACAGATGAAACGCAGCCTGAATGGCGAGTGGCAGCTGAAGGTCGTCGAAGGGATAGCCGACGAGCTGGCGGTGCCTGCCCTAGACGACTCCTGGGGTCGCATCCCCGTGCCTGGCTGCTGGGAGGCATACGGATTCTGCAAGCCCAGCTACGACAAGGCCCTGCCGTTGACGGGCTATTATCGCACGACTTTTAGTGTCCCAGAGGCTTGGAAAGGACTGCGCGTGGTGATCCGCTTCGACGGTGTGCTCTACGGCTACGACCTGTGGGTCAATGGGAAGGTGGTGGGCTCATGGCGCTCGGGCTACAATACGGCCATGTTTGACGTCACTGACTATCTCAACAAGAAGGCCGACCGTCAGGAGCTGGCCATGCGGGTCATCTCACAATTCAGAGGCAGCGACTTCGACTATAATGATGACTGGGCGCCCAATGGCATCTTCCGCGACGTGACGCTGATGGCAGTGCCCAGGACGCACCTGAGCGACCTGACCATCCGAACGAGCCTCACGGGCGAGGTGATGGTCGACACCGACATCGCCAATGGAGACAAGGAGACGGAGGTGAAGCACGAGATATATGACGCTGCAGGTCACCTCGTCGGCACCAACAGCGTGGCGCATCCACACTTGTGGACAGCAGAGACACCTTATCTCTACACTCTGAAGACAACGCTGCGACAGCGAGGCACGACGCTCCAAACCTTTGAGCACAGGTTTGGTTTCCGCGAACTGACTATCGAGGGGAACATTCTGAAACTCAACGGACAACCCATCAAGCTGCGGGGTGTCACCTCACACTCAACTGACCCCGTGACAGTGAAAGTCATCGACGAAGCCAGCATCCTGCGCGACATGAAGCTGATGAAGGAGGCTTCAGTCAACTATATCCGCACCTCGCATTATCCCCGTGAGCCGCGCTTCTACGAGTTGGCCGACTCACTCGGCTTCTACATTATCGACGAAGTGCCCTTTGGCTTTGGTGACAAGAACCTGTCCGACTCCACCTTCTATCCTGTGTTGCAGCAACGGGCGCAGGCCACCATCCGTCGCGACAAGAACCACCCATCAGTGCTCATTTGGAGCCTTGGCAACGAGAATCCGCTGACCGACATTTGCATCAAGCTGGGTGACTATGTGAAGCGCCAGCTTGACCCCACACGCCCCATCTGCTATCCGCAGGTGGGCTCCTATTTCCGCCGCTTCAACTACGACTTTCCCAAAGTGGCCGACATCTATGCCCCTCACTATCCAACGACGGCGCAAATTGCCGATTTCTATCAGCGGGCCGACCGTCCCGTCATCTTCACTGAGTACTGCCACACCCTTGGCATCTCCTTCGAAGACCACGACCGCCAGTGGGACATCATCGAGCGCACTCCCTGCATCGCTGGCGGCAGCGTCTGGGAATGGGTCGACCAGGGCATGCCGTTTAGGGGTGTTAAACGGGAAGTGACAAGTGATAAGTTTTATGGCTATGAGGAGCGTGTCTTCACCTCCCAGGACGGCGGCTTCGAAATGTATGGCAACAAAGGCACTGACGGCCTCCTCTATGCCGATCGCACGCCACTGCCCAACTACTACGAACTGCAGCATAACTACGCCCGTGCCTTTGTGTCCATTGACCATTCATCATTGAACATTGACCATTCATCATTGAACATTGACCATTCTGCTGCGCCCTCCAATGCGTTAGCCAATAATGGTCAATGTTCAATGGTCAATGATCAATGGATAAACCTTCAATGCCACAACCGCTTCGACTTCCTCAATCTGAAAGATAACATCACCTTCCACTGGGCACTGACAACCAATCGCGACACCGTCCTGCGTGGAGCCTTCAGCCCTGACTGCGAGCCGCACGACTCCGTCGGTTACCAGCTGCATGTACCGTCTGCTGCGATTTCACAGCCTCACGCCCTCACCCTCCTTCATTTCGACATCGTCGATGCCCAGGGACACACCTTCCTCCGCCAGTCCTTCGTGCTCAACAAGCCCCAGATGGCTTGGACGGGGCATGGCAGTGGCGACGTAATGGTCTGTGACACAACCGTCCGCATCGGTCGAAAGCCCACTATGGCCGAGACGCTTACCCAAAAGGGACGCCTGCCACAAAAGTACCTGCTCCCACTCAACAACCAACAGGTGAAGGCCGACATCCAGCGCCACCCCATCAATGGCGGCGAGGAGCTCACCTTCACGCTGACCCCAGCCGTGTCCGCTTCTCCTGCTGCCGTGCCCGACGCTTCTCCTGCCGTCGTGCCCGATGCTTCTCCGTCGGGTATCGCCTCCGTGCCTGCCGCTTCTTCGGGCTTCCTCTCAGAGCTGGGACTTGCCTTCCTGCTCGCCCCAGCTATCGACCGTGTGCAATGGATAGGCTATGGTCCCTTTGCCAGTTACCCTGGCCGTCATCAGGCCTGCCGCTATGGTTTCTGGGCAAAGCACAAGGACGATCTTTACTTTGAGGGCAATCACAGTGGCATCGATGCCGCTTTCTTCTCCGACGAGCAGGGCAACGGCCTCCTTATTACTGGCGACTCCCTCTCACTGAACTTTGAGCAGACCGACCGCGGCATTGTCCTCACCGTCAATGCTGCTGTCAGCGGACAAGGCCCTAAGTTTGCCAAAACCCACTTCCCTGGCTGGCAAAATGGTGACCCGCCCGTCAGCGCAACCTTCCAAACCTACTCCATCCTGTCTGGTGTCGTGCCAGCCGCTTCGCCTGCCGCCGTGCCCGCCGCTTCTTCGTCGGGCTTTATCCCTGCCTCTCAAGTGCCTGCTCCCTTCCGCCCCTTCGCAACCCAATACGACACTTACCTCTTAAGATATACCGACATCACGGCCAGCGACAATTGAGCTATATTGCAATATTACGAGTGGAGGGGGGGTGTTACACCTCTCCTAGAAGTCTCCTACACTTCTCCTAGAAGTCTCCCACACTTCTCCTAGAAGTCTCCCACACTTCTCCTAGAAGTCTCCCACACTTCTCCTAGAAGTCTCCCACACTTCTCCTAGAAGTCTCCCACACTTCTCCTAGA
>JAEEGL016134255.1_pt1 | contig 62415 bp, 53 predicted proteins | sample 9134231 | NCBI WGS metagenome assembly JAEEGL01 (sample SAMN16246548, study PRJNA631951) | gut metagenome | biome: gut microbiome; feature: rumen; material: fiber-attached | host: Bos | place: Iran: Karaj | collected 2018-10
ACATACTCTACAGTTTTTTCGTATTGCGGTTTTTCTTTTAAAGGTTCATAGACTACAAAGTTATCCATATAAGGAAAATTCGGATTATCTGCATACATTCTTCTTTGCAGCTTATTTTTGAGTTTGCTTACTGTTCTGACCGTTTTAAATTTGTCATTAACAAAATCCAAAATTGTTGTTATTGTTGTTATTTTTTTTAGGAATGGTTTTGTTTTTAATAAATCATCTGATTGAGAATCATACATATTAATAAAACTTTTATCCAAATGAACATATTCTGTCATTTCTTGTCTAAGTTTTTCACTCAAAATTCGTGTAGAAGAGAGAGAACTTTTTATCCCATGATATCCGTTGGAATGAATCGGCATAAAATTATATTCCCCACGATAAACATTATTTTTATCATAAAGATTATAACTCCTGTGGAGTCCCCAATTTCTGGCATCTTTATTGAGCTCAAATCTTGATATATTAGTTCGGACAAATTGTTTAACCTGATTAATTTTCATTATTTCCCCACAGATTAATCATTATCATCAACACCGCTTCCGGCAGCAGCTCCTATAATACCGTTGCATGTTCCGAAATAAATCATTGTAGGTACTATTGATGCTCCGCCGCTTACGATTGCTCCTACGATTGCTCCTGCAACACCAAGTATTGCAGCTCCTTTTATAGCATTTTTTGTACCTTTAAATGATACACTGTCAGTTTGTGTCTGAATCGGAGCAGGCTCTGCACCTCTCTTAATTCTATTGTTGATAGTGTTTTTGTTTAAATAAAAATTGTTGATTGCCTGAATCTTCATATACTAGCTCCTTTTTTGATACACGGTTTATATGATGTTACAAAAAACATCAAACAGTGTCAATAAATATAGATTATTCTCCGGTATTCTATACGCAGGCTTTATTGCTGAAAGCATCTGCTATTGATTGATTGTAATCAGGTCTTAAAATACCTTTTTCTGTAATAATACCGGTAATCAGTTCGTGCGGAGTTACATCAAATCCGGGATTTATTATATTTATTCCCTCTGCACAGATTCTTTTTCCGTTAATATGTGTAACTTCTTCATGCGAACGTTCTTCTATAGGAATTTCTTTTCCTGTTTTTATGGAAGTATCAATTGTTGAAAGCGGTGCTGCAATATAGAAAGGAATGTTGTGATATTTTGCGGCAATCGCAACCGTATAAGTTCCGATTTTATTTGCCGTATCGCCGTTAGCGGCAATTCTGTCCGCACCTACAACAACCATATCAATCATGCCTTTGTTCATAAAATAAGAACACATACCGTCTGTGATAAGTGTTACAGGGATTCCGTCCATTGCAAGTTCAAATGTTGTAAGTCTTGCACCTTGCTGGCGTGGACGTGTTTCATCAGCAAACACTTGAATTGTATTATCTTTAGCATAAGCCGAACGGACAACTCCAAGAGCTGTACCGTATCCGCCTGTTGCTAAAGCTCCGGCATTACAGTGGGTTAAAATCGTTGCACCTTTAGGAACAACTTCCGCACCGTATTCACCGATTTTTATACATCTTTGTATATCATCAAGCTCTATTTCAATAGCTTTAGCTGTCAATTTTTGTATTAATTCATCTATATCATAGTGAAATTCATTAATAATTTTTTTCTGTTCTTCGCAAGCCCACATAAGATTAACTGCAGTAGGTCTGGATGTTGCCATATAATCGGCTTTTTCTAACAGCCAAGTTTTAAACTCATTTATATTATTATATATACCTCTGCCTTCTTGAGCATAGAGTACAATACCTTGAGCCCCTGCAATACCAATTGCCGGAGCTCCTCTTACTATCATATTTCTGATAGCATCAAACATATCCTGTCCTGTTGTAATATTTACATACTTATATTCGTACGGGATTATTGTTTGGTCTAACATTTTAGACACACCATTTTCCCATGTTATTGGTCTTATTTTAGAATCAAATACCATTATTTCAATGCTCCTTCTGTATTTTTAATACTGTCTCTAACCATTTGCACACCTTCAAAATATGCCCTTTGTGCAAGACTGTCGGCTTTTATAGAGTCGTTCATTCTGTTTACTTCATATTCCCAGTCCTTGTATGAAAGTCTTGCAACATTATCATTCTTTAAAGAATCATAAAGATTTGGGGCTTTTTGTGCAATCTCTGTTTTAAGGTCATCAACACTTTTATATTTTTTTGCATCTTTGACCGTATTATATGTGCCATAACAAGCAAGACCGATTGCGAGCGGAAATAGTACTGCATTAATATGTTTAGGTTCTATGTTCATTTTCTGTTTACCTCTTAAACTATTGTGTTAATTTTTTATAGTTTGAAATATATTTACCCCTTATTTTATTTCAAAATCAACACTGTTATTCTGATAGCTTTCTTTCTTTACACCTGTAATAAGTTCATAAACCCAGGCGGTAACAAGTCCCCAAAAACCGTTAAATACTGCACTTAAACCGGCAAGAAATATTACCGAGAAAATAAGAACAATTATTGTTCCGATATCAAACGGTAAAAGTCTGAGAAAGCCGGGGATGTAAAAATCTCCTGATATAAGTTTAATAATCCAAGCAAGCAAAATGCTTATTGGTGCATAAACGACAAAAGAAGCAATAAATGATATAAAACCTATTATTGAACCAAATATTGCACCCTCTCTTGTATTAATTATTCCGATAAGATCATTTTGTTTTAAATATACAAGTACGAGTATTGCCGGAAAAATAAATGCAGACAGAAGCATTAAAAGTGTAAACGGAGGCAGCAGTGCAACAAGTCCGCCGATAACTCCGACAAAAGCACTTAATATTGCGAGCTGTTTTAATATAATTAAGTTCATTCTTTACTCCTTTACTTATGTATTTATCACTATTTTTCCGAAATATATCCCCTTAGGGCAGTGTATGCTGCAACATAAGGTGAAGCCAAATAAATAAAGCCTTTTGTATTACCCATTCTGCCCTGGAAGTTTCTGTTTTGTGTAGCAAGACAAACCTCTCCGTCACCTAATATTCCGGCATGGACACCAACGCATGGACCGCAGCCCGGAGGAAGAACAGAAGCATTTGAATCTACAAAAATTTCTATTAATCCTTCTTTAAGAGCCTGCTTATATACGTCTTTTGATGCCGGACAAATAAGCATTCTGACATCTTCGTGTACTTTGTTGCCTTTAAGAATATTTGCAACAACACGCAAATCTTCAATTCTGCCGTTTGTACATGTACCGACATAAACCTGATTAACTTTAACATTACTCAATTCTGAAGCAGGCTTGGTGTTATCGACTGTGTGCGGACAAGAAACAGTATGCGGAATATCTTCGGCATTAATTTCTATAATTCGTTCATATACAGCATCGGAATCAGGAAGAATTTGTCTGAACTTATCCCCTCTGCCCCTTTCCTCAAGAAATGCCTTTGTCTTATCGTCAGCGATAAACAAACCGCATTTTGCACCTGCTTCAACAGCCATATTTGCTAGCGTAAAACGTTCTGACATTGTCATGTTATCAATTGTATCACCCGTAAATTCAAGAGCCTTGTATGTTGCACCGTCAGCACCTATCATACCGATAAGATAAAGCATTAAATCTTTTGAGCAAATACCTTCTTTAAATTTTCCGTTAACTATTATTTTAAAAGTTGCCGGAACTTTTAACCAGGTTTTTCCGAGAGCCATGCCTACGGCAATATCCGTAGAGCCCATGCCGGTAGCGAATGCTCCTAACGCACCTGATGTACAGGTATGTGAATCCGCACCAATGAGAATTTCACCCGGATTTACAAATGTTTCAACAAGTCTTTGGTGACAAACACCTGCTCCCGTATCGGAAAGAACAGCTCCGTATTCTTTATGAAAATCTCTTAATACCATGTGAGTATTTGATAATTCTTTTCTCGGACTCGGAGAAGCATGGTCAATAAACAAAATTGTTCGGCTTGGATTATTAAGTTTATTTACCCCCAGTTTTTTAAATTCCTGAACGGTAAGAGGTCCTGTACCATCCTGAACTGCTGTTACATCAACATTCGATATGACAAGCTCACCGGCATGTACAGTTTTTCCGGCATGCTCAGATATTATTTTTTCTGCTAAAGTAAGCCCCATGATTTTCTCCTTATCCACAAGACAATTTTAGCATAAATGAACTGTTTAAAGCAATAAACCGTATCATTTCAATATTGAGTATTTATGATAAAATAAACCATGTAAACAGGGAAAATAATGAATAAGAAGATTGTTTTTTGGGGATGTTTAGTCGTTTTATGTGTGTTTTGTGCATGCATTCCGACTAGTTATGATTTTGATTTATTTGCAAGACTTATAGTCGGAGAAAGAGTAATCGAACACGGCATTTTTCCGTTTCATGATTTTCTTTCTTATACTCCGACACATCCATGGTATGACCATGAGTGGGGTTCCGGTGTTGTATTTTATTTGATACTTAAATATCTCGGAGTTGCGGGATTCATTCTGTTTTATGCATTAGCAATTTTCGGAATAAGTTTTTTTGTTATAAAAACTCAAAAACTGCAAAAGCACTCATTTCCTGCATCAATAATATTTATGACAATTTTTTTAACGTTTTTTCTCAGAGCAAATCATAACCTTGTAAGATGTCAGCTGTTTTCTTTCTTTTTATTTTCAATGTTTTTATATTTTTTGGAAAAAAACAGAAAAAGCGGAACTCGTCTTATTTGGCTGATTCCGTTTTTGACAATATTCTGGAACAATGTTCATGGCGGTGTTGTTGCCGGTTTGGGATTGGTATTTATTTATTTTGTCGGAGCTGTTCTTGAGAAAAAACCATGGAAAAAATATTTTGCGGTACTTGCAATATCTTCACCGCTGCTTATATTAAACCCATACGGAGTTAAGTATTTAAATTTCCTCTTTTCGGCAACAACAATGACACGGAAATTTGTTGTTGAATGGTGGCCGTTTTATAAAGCAACAAGTGCAATGCCTGCTGCTGTGAGTTGTATGGCTGCTGCAGCTATTTCTCTTTTTAATCATATAAAATCAAAAAATTGGGATATAACAAAATTTATTGTTATAGGTGTAACTCTGGCAGAGGGACTTATTCATGTAAAACTTATATCACTGGCACTTATTACTGTTTCGGCTCTTTGTTATAATGATATTTGCCGTTTTGTTTTCAGATTCAAAAAGATTTTTATAAAAATTGAAAAATGTTTGTATTTTGCAGTAATTGTTCTTGCAGTTTGCCTTATTCCGCTGCTCAGCCCTCTGACACCTCGTGTTGATTTAACAATACTGCCATTTCAGGAAGTAGAGTTTCTGAAAATCAATAATCTGAAAGGGAATATAGTTACACCGTTTGCTCTGGGAAGTTTTGTTTCTTACAAGCTTTATCCGGATAATCTTATATATCTTGACGGACGGTACGAAGAAGTTTATAACAATAAAGAATTTTATATAATGGGTGATTTTGAGCTTGCCGATACCGACAACTGGGATACAATACTAAAAGACTATGATACGCAGATAACAATGATAAGAAAGCATATTCCGGCATATAAAAAAATGCAGGAAAAAGAAGGCTGGATGCATGTATATGACGGAACTTTGTGCGGAATATTTATAAGAGATGATTTGAAGAAAGAAAATTATTCGGAACCTTCAGCGGATGTTTCTTATTACAGAAAAAATGTTTTTAAAGGCAGCTTCGGCAAGAAAATTAAGGAATAGATATGAATAAAAGAAATTTTTTGATATACACTATGATTTTTATATTTTCTCTGTTCTTGTCATCGCTTATTGTAAATTATGATTTTGATTTGTTTGCAAGACTGGAAGTTGGTGAAATTTTCTGGAAATTGCATACTGTTTTAAAACATGATCCGTTTTCATATACTCCCACACATTACTGGTATGATCATGAATGGGGTTCGGGAGTTGTTTTTTATGCTTTTTTTAAACTATTTGGTATTTGCGGATTTGTATTATTAAACTCATTATTATTAACTGCGACTGTTATTTTTGTATTAAATAATCAACACAATAATAACACTCGGTCAGGTTTGGCATTTCCGCTGACAGCTGCATGTGTAATGCTCGGTTTTATGCATTATGTCGGTGGCTCGCTTGTAAGATGTCAAACATTTACATTTTTTCTGACAGCACTTGTACTTTTTATTCTGGAAAAATATGACAGAGATGATTCACGTTTAATTTGGTGTCTGCCCGGAATAATTGCAATCTGGTGTAATCTTCATGGGGGGGTGTTTTCAGGACTCGGTATCATAACACTTTACTGCTTAACTTTTATTGTTCGCAGAAAAAAAGTATTAAAACTTTCTCTGGTTACCGTACTTTCGTATTTGGCTTTATTTATTAATCCATACGGAATAAAGTATTTTGCCTATATGTATTATACAATTACAATTCCAAGAACTTATATATATGAATGGCTTAGTGTATTCCAGCCGCAGCTTTTTATGCATTATCTGCCTGTAATACTTCTTTTTGTCGTTCTAATAAGTATTAAAATATATTCCGGTGTTAAAAATAAAAGTTTTAATATTACACACTATGCGGTAATTGCCGTTACAACTTATTATGCACTTATGCATATTAAAACTCTGGAACTTGCAATAATTGTTTTATTTGCATATACCTATTGGGATATTAACATGCTGCTTGAAAAAGTTAAGATTTTCAAAATAACGGAAAAATGCCTTTATCCTGTTATACTAATTTCGCTTGCTGCATCAATACTGACAATTAATACGCCTCGTGTAACTTTCGGCAAATTTCCTTTGACAGAAACAGAATTTTTAAGAATAAATAATATAAAGGGAAATATAATCGTTCCGTTTGAAATGGGCAGTTATATTTCGTACAAATTATATCCGCAAAATCTTATTTTTATGGATGGCAGATATGACGGTGTCTATTCTTTTAAAATATTTAATGATTTGATGGATTTTTGTAATAAGAGAGAAGGCTGGCTGAAAGCCCTGAACGATTATCCGACAGAGATAATTATGATAGAAACATACGATCCGGCATATTTTGAACTTAAAAACAATAAGGATTTGGGTTGGGAAGAAATCTATACAGGTTACCTGTGCGGGCTATTTGTAAAAAAAGATAATGTAAAGACTTCCTATCTGCAGCCCGAGTATGATATAAATTATTATAGGAATAATATTTTTAAAACTAATTTTATAGAAACAATGAGAGGGAAACATGAATAATCCTTTAAAATATACATGCCTTTTTGGTGGCGGCGCAATCAGAGGACTGGCTTATGTAGGTACAATCAGAGCTCTTGAAGAACTCAATGTAGAGTATGATATTTTGGGCGGTTCTTCCGTAGGTTCAATTATTGCAGCCTTGGTTGCTGCCGGATATAAATCCTATGAACTTGAAAACTTTTTTATGAAGGTTAATTTTGATTTATTTAAAGATATTCACCTCGGAATCGGGCAACCGTTTGCTCTTTCAAAAGGAGAAATTTTTTCCGACTGGCTTAATGATTTATTAAAAAACAAAGTCGAAGATGCTTTTGGTAAGAAAGTAATATTCAGGGATATGCAGAAAAAACTTGTTATTATCGCAACTGATTTGAAAAGTTTTGGTCCTCAGGAATTTTCCAAGACAAAAACACCTGATTTTGAAGTTGCAAAAGCAATCAAAATATCATCAAGCATGCCCGGTTTAATGGCACCTTACGAATATGAAGACAAAGAACTTGTTGACGGTGATTTGCAAAAGGCATCACCTATATGGAAATTGTCAGAAGAGGTTAATTCATCAGCAAGCAGAATTCTTGAATTCAGGCTTGAAGGTGATTATAACCAAAAAGATAAAAATCCTGTTTCATTTATAAACACAATATATAGTTGTGTAACAGATGTTGCAACAAGATTTGTTATTGATATTTACGGTCAAAATGACAGATACGACTGTATATCTATTAATACCGGTGATGTATTTTTTGCAGATTTTAATCTGAATAAAGATGCAAGACGAAAATTGATAAATCTCGGATATGAGCAGACTATAAAATACTTTAAGGAAGTGTTGCCTGTTAAAAAACGCAAGGTTATAGATGTTTATTCAAAACTTTCAAAGTACCTTAAACGTGCTAAAAAAGGTTTAAGATCAAAAAATGTTGAAGAAACACAATGGTGGCTCGGTGATATTTTTACTGAATTATGTATAAATAAAGAGGTTGTAGATCCTGTAATTTACGAAAAAATAGTAAATCTCAGAAATAATCTGAATGACAATATATCAAAGATTCTGTTTTTTAATACAGGATTTAAAAATTCCGGTACCCTGCAGGATGAATTTGACCTGCTAATTAATATTGTTGATATAAGAATTGCAGAATCAAAAATGTATATAAAACAAATTGCTCCGGTTCAGGCAGAAGTGCATGACAAAGAAGATATGGAAGCAAACCAAAAATAATACAAGAATTATAGCAGTTTTCAGCAAAATTTGTTCTTTATTCGCCTGTAGAATTTAATCTTACAAAGATGTTAGCTGACTTGAAAAATTATCCTCTTTTGCAGATGGTTTGTGCGACATATACACCCGAAGCGGATGCCTGAATCAGTCCTCTTGTAACTCCTGCACCGTCACCTATTGTAAACAGGTTTTTTACACCTTCTGTTTCAAGTTCGTTAGTAAGTTTTACTCTTGCAGAGTAGAACTTAACTTCAATACCGTAAAGGAGTGTATATCTTGAAGCAGTGCCCGGAGCAATCTTATCAAGTGCAAATAGCATCTCTATGATGCTTTTCATCTGCCTGTACGGAATAACAAGGCTCAAATCACCAGGAGTAGCACAGGTTAATGTCGGAGTGATGATACTTGATTTGATTCTGTCAGGAGTCGAACGACGTCCTTCAAGCAAATCTCCGAATCTTTGAACAAGAATACCTCCCGCAAGCATGTTTGCAAGACTTGCAATATGCTGGCCGTAAGCAATAGGTTCTTTAAACGGTTCTGTAAATTTTTTGCTGACAAGCAGAGCAAAGTTTGTATTGTTTGTTTTTATATTTGCATAACTGTGTCCGTTAACGGTTGCAATACCGTTATAATTTTCCTGAACTACTTCACCGTTCGGATTCATACAAAAAGTTCTGACTTCATCACCGAAGGTCGGAGAATGATAAACAAGTTTTGATTCATATAATTTGTCTGTTAATGGTGCAAATACAGGTGCAGGGAGTTCTACACGAACACCGACATCAACCGCATTATTAACCATACCGATTTTATTTTTTGCAAACTCGTGAGTAAGCCAATCTGCTCCTTCTCTGCCGGGAGCAATAATTGTGTATTCAGCTCTGATTGTTTCACCATTATCCAAAACAATACCCTTTACCTGTTCGCATTCTACAATAAGGCTTTCGGCACGAACGTTATTTAATATTGTAATTCTTTCATCCAAAAAGTCTTGCATGTGTTTTAAAACATCAAGGCTTCTTTCTGTACCAAGGTGTCTGACAGGAGAATGAACAAGCTTCAGTTCGGCAAGTACAGCCTGACGTTCGATTTCCCGGAAGGTTTCCATATCCGTGCCAAATACTTCATCAGTTGCACCGTGTTCAAGATACATATTATCCGCATATTTAATTAAGTCTTCAACTTTTTCTCTCGGCATATAATCAACCAAATGTCCACCAACATCCGGAGTAAGAGTAAGTTTGCCGTCAGAAAATGCACCTGCACCGCCCCAGCCGCAGAGTAATCCGCAACGTTTGCAATTAACACATTTTGGTGAACCTTCTCTGATTGGACATTTTCTCTTTTCAATTTTTTGTCCTTTTTCAATCAGAATAACTTTCCAGTCAGGTTTCAGCTTAACAATCTCCAAAGCTGAAAAAATTCCTGCCGGTCCTGCACCAATAATCGCTACATTATACATAATTCATACTCCTGAAAATCCCGTACAATACTAGCATACTTGAAATAAATTATAATTACAAGATTATTGTTTTTATTTTCTTTTCTTACACTATGTTTCCAAAAATTATACCCGGTTCATAACTGACATCTCTGCCCTTTATTTTTGTTTTTGAATAAGTTGTAAGGTATAATTTCAGTTTTGCTCTTGTTATTCCGACATATAAAAGTCTTAAACTTTCTTCCGAGTTAAATTCTTTAAGCTCCTGCTCTGTTTTTTTTCTGTATTTCGGACTTAAACCCTTAACCTGCTCCATAAATAAAGATGATGGTTTGAGTTTTGCTGATGCAATATCGACAGACAGAGATTTTTCGGTTAATTCAGGAATGAATACATAATCAAACTCATCTCCCTTTGATTTATGTAATGTCATTATTTGAACCTTACCTTTTGCCGCATCTCTGTCTTCTTCTTCAGAAAAGAATTTGAATCCGCTAAGAGAAGGTTTTTTTGAAAGTTCTTCCAGTCTTTGCAGTGTTAAATCAAATTTGCCTGAGCTGTTCAGTCTTCTGACAAGAATCCCTATAAGGTAAACATTGGATTTTTCAATATCACTAGTGTAGTAGAAAAGCCCTATTCTTATAACAAGTTCTTCAAGCGGAAGTGTTGATGAATTAAGCCAGTATGTCATATCCCACAAAAACTGGCTCAGATTTTGGTCAACCTCATCCGGATTTTTTCTGATGAACGGTATTTCGGAATTTTCTATTTCAAGATGGTGTCTTTGCGGATAAAATCCCTGACTGCTCAGTGTTTCGTATGTTGAAAGAATTTGAGTGTTGTCAAACGGATTCCTGATGAATTTCAGTATTGAAAAAATCGTGTTAAATACAGCTTTTTGCCCCAATGATTCGCTTCTCGTAATTGTTTTAAGTCCGGAATCATTTATAAAGTTTGTCCATGCAGAAACCTGATAATTATTTCTTAAGAGTATTCCGATTGTTGCATCTTTTTCTCTTGTTAAAATATTTTTAATTTCTTTTAAAATAAAGTTTCTTTCTATAAACGGGTTGTCAAAAATTCTTGAAAAAACTGCTTTTTGCGAAACGGGATTTTTCCCTTCAACTCCGTTCATGTAACTTTTGAAAAAAGCCTTTGGCAGAATAGTATAACCCCAGTCAATAAGTCTGTTTGCAAGTGTCATCACATCCTGAGTACATCTTTGCGAACAATTCATTTCAACCGTTTTGTCTGCGCTTTTTATAAAATCTCTGAATCCTTCTACATCTGCATTTGAAAAAGTAGTAGTAATAGCCTGATTTATATCTCCGCACCGAATCAGGTTTTTGTGTCTGCCGCAAAGAAGTCCGATTAATCTTTGCTGAACTGCGGATGAATCTTGTGCTTCATCTTCAATAACATATTTACAGACATTTTGATAATATTCCAGAACATCTTTGTTGTTTTCCAAGAGTTTAACCGATAAAATCAGAATATCATCATAATCTATCATATTATTCTCTTTTAGCTGTTCCTGATATTTTTTATAAAAAACTTTAAATTTTTCAATTTTTTTATCAGAAGTTTGAGTATCGATATCACCCTCTTGCAGCTTAAATACAGAGATTGCTCTGTCAAATTCTTCAAGCTCCGTGCCGGAAATTTTCATTTTGTTATCGGAATTTCCAATTGTTTTAATTATTCTCATTCTTTGTGTGTCATCACAAATATCAAAGTCTGAGGTTAAATTTAGCCGTTCAAAATTTGAATTTTCTTTTAATATTTTTAGTGCAAGTCCGTGAATTGTACTGATATTTGGAAGTAAAATCGATTCAGGACACATGTTTTTAATTTTTTCCCGAAAATTTCTTGCAGCGGAATCCATGTAAGTAAGAACGTATATGTTTTCAGGGTTTATACCCTTTGTCATAAGTTTAACAATAAGTGCAAGTAAAATTGTTGTTTTTCCTGCACCGGGAACGGCAGAAATTGCCATTGAACCTTTTTCATAATCGAGTACAGGTTTTTGGTCATTTCTGGGTATAATCGAAAAAGCCGGTTTGGCTTCGTAAAATTCCTGTCCGTTAACTCCTTCAATATAGGATTCTATTCCGCCGAGATTTTCACTTCCTGATGGATCAAATAAACTTGAACAAGCCCAGATATGTTCTTCTGCAAGCATAAGCAATTTTCTTAAAATCCTTGCGGTTTTCTGCCTTGAAAGAAATATATCATCTTCTACCGTATATTCATTTTTTGACCAGTCAGCCTGCATTACCCAGGCATTATACAGTGGTCCTGTATCATTTTTAACCCAGTCTGAATGTGAAACATCAAGCCAAAACTGGTATTTTGATGATATTTTGCTGTCTATAATTTTTTGCGGAGTTGCAACGACTAAACTGCTATTTTGAAGTTCGAGAGTAGAACTCGGGTTTTCTGCAATAATAGAATTTTCAAATTGTACAATTATTTCTTCCGCTCTTTCTTTTACAACATCACATCCGAGAACGGTTTCAAAATCCCTCAATTCTTTGATGAAAAAGTTAAATTTATTAATTTTGGATTTGTCCGCACAGTCAACAACACGATAAAACATTTCATAAACTTTTTGTGAGAGTGAAATATTTTTATCTTTTATATCATTAAATGCGGTATAAAATTTTTGGTATTTTTCGTTATAATCATCTATTTCTGCCGGTAAACGTTTCATAATTTTAACGGAATTAAAAATTTTTTCTGCATATTTTAGCGGAATTCCTATGTAATCTGATACAATACTTCTTAATTCAATGTCTGTTACATCAAGCCCAAGCATAAGTCTTAAAATATTTAAACTTGCTTTTACCAGCGGATTATCGGCAAGTTTTTCACTGCCGCTTAAAAACAGGAGGTCGCATGATTTTCCCAGTTTTTCTTCCAGAGTAAAATGAAGCATATCATCCTGAAGCGGTGTGATAATCGTAATATCTTTAGGCTGAATATTCTTGCTTACAAGAAGTTGTTTTATTTTTTCTATTGTAAAATCAAGAATTTCTGCACGTTTTGAGAGTGATATTAAACTGAAATTTTTTAATTTTTCATGTTTATTTTCCAAAATATTAGAAAAAATAATTTCTCCGTTTATAAACGAGTTATTTTTTAATTCTTCTTTATTTTCAGTAACATCTTCCTGAAAAAGTTTTTTGAGCTTGTATTCTATGGAAGTATCCGCACTAAGATAACCGCATCGGGATGAACCTAATGAATCAAAACAAATGCACCAGTCAGTAAGCTGAGGTTTTAAATAAGTGATAAAATCGAAGCAAACCGGTGTCATTTCATCCGCATCATCAACAAGAAGGTATTTTATATTCTTAAAATAATCAGTATTTTTATAAACAAAATTAAAAATAAGTGTTTGTCTGAGATAATCCAGACTTCTGTTTTTTAGTGTAGCTGCCAAAAGTTTTTTTATAATCAGCTCTGCATCATCAGCAAAAGATTCTTTTAAAATTTTTGCACGTTCTCTGACATCATCATTTGATAAATTGTTTTGAACAATCAACGAATATCTTCTAAAAATTTGATGAAGCAGTGATTTTTTTGAATTATATCCTTTGACAACTATATTTTTCAAAAGATCTTTAAGCAGGAACTGTGAAACTTCGAGTCCGACAAGGTTTGGGAGAATAAAAGATTTTTCGCCTTTTATTGAATTTTCTATAAAACACCAGTTTTCTTGCAAAGTATTATATACAATTGAAAAAAAAGAATGGATATTTAATTTTTCAATAGCATTAATATTTATTTTTTCTAAAATTTTATTCTGAAGCTGTTTTTTTATTGTTGAATTTTGAACAAGAACCAGTATTTCCGAGGGTTTCACACCGTTGGAAATAAGCTCAAGATATTTTTCTATAATTAAATTTTCCCGAAAATCGGCTTTAATAAAATTTAATAACATACTCCTTATGTACTATTTTATCATAAACATTGTTACAGCCTCTTGCAAAATTTAAACATTTTTTATAAAATATTTTTTGTAAGTTAATTACGGACACACACATATTTGAAAAGGAGATTTAGAAATGGCAAAGATTAAAGAAGTAAGATCTATTCAAGAACAAATTATCGAATCAGCTGGAACAATCTACAACTACCTTAATACTAAAGGTGAAGTTTCTATAAGCAAAATGAAAAAAGATTTGAGCCTTGCTGATAATTTTGCAGAAATGGGCTTAGGCTGGTTATCAAGAGAAGATAAACTTGAATACACTCAAAAAGCAAAATCAGTTACAGTTAAATTAAGATAGTATTGTTAACTGAAAAAAGTTTAAAAACTCTCAGAGATATCTCTGAGAGTTTTTTTATAAAACAAATTTTCTAATAATTATTACTTGTATTTTTTTATGAAAAATATTTTTTGAGATATTGTCCGGTATATGATTTTGGATTTTTTGCAACTTCCTTCGGAGTTCCGCAGGCGACTACTTCTCCGCCGGCATCTCCGCCTTCAGGACCTAAGTCAATAACATAATCCGCAATTTTTATTAAATCCAGATTGTGTTCAATAATTAAAATAGTATTTCCGTTATCGGCAAGCTTTTGAATAATTTTTATTAATTTATCCAAATCATACCAGTGTAAACCTGTAGTAGGTTCATCAAGCAAATACAGGGTTTTTCCTGTCGCACGTTTATTAAGTTCCGAAGCCAGTTTAATCCTTTGTGCTTCTCCGCCGGAAAGTGTTGTTGCACTCTGTCCAAGTTTTATGTAATCTAAACCGACATCGTTCAGAGTTTTTAGTTTGTTTGCAATCTGAGGTATATTTTCAAAAAACTCATAGGCTTCTTTTACACTCATATCCAAAACGTCGGATATTGTTTTGCCTTTGTATTTTACCTCAAGAGTTTCGTTGTTATATCTTTTTCCTTTACAAACATCGCATTTTACATAAACATCAGATAAGAAGTTCATTTCTATTTTCAAAACACCGTCACCCTGACAGGCTTCACATCTTCCGCCCTTAACGTTAAAACTGAATCTTCCCGGTTTATATCCTCGCATTTTAGCTTCATTTGTTTTTGCATAAAGTTCTCTTATTGGTGTAAATACATCGGTATAAGTTGCAGGATTTGAACGGGGAGTTCTTCCTATTGGGGACTGGTCTATATCAATAATTTTATCCAGATTTTCAAAACCTAAAATATCCTCCACACCCTGAGGTTTCGGTTTGTTTTTTCTTAATTTATGAACGGCATATTCATAAATTAAATCCTGCATTAAAGTCGATTTGCCCGAACCTGAAACACCGGTTAAAACAACAATTTTCCCAAGCGGAATATCTATATCAATATTTTTAAGATTATTTCTGAAGGCATTTCTGACCTGAAGGAAAGCTCCGTTTCCTTCTCTTGTTTTTTTCGGTACAGGAATGCTCAGCTCACCGCTAAGGTATTTTCCGGTAATTGAATCTTCGCAATTAATAATATCATTTACCTGTCCTTGTGCGATAACATTTCCCCCGTTTACACCGGCTTTTGGTCCGATATCAACAATATAATCAGCATTTTTTATGGTGTCTTCATCATGTTCGACAACAATAAGCGAATTACCCATGTTCCTTAAACGCATTAAAGTTTTAATAAGTCTGTCGTTATCTCTTTGATGAAGTCCGATAGATGGTTCGTCAAGTACATAAAGAACACCTGACAGTCCGCTTCCTATTTGGGTGGCAAGTCTTATTCTCTGAGCTTCACCTCCGGATAAGGTTCCGGATGCTCTTGCAAGATTAAGATAGTTCAATCCTACGTCGCAAAGGAACTTAAGCCTTGCTCTAAGTTCATCCAAAATTTGTTTACCAATCTTCATCTGAAAATCAGTCAAAGTTAAATATAAATCTGTTGTAAATTCCAAAGCTTTATCTATCGGCATCATACAAAATTCATGTATATTTATTCCGTTAATTTTTACCGCCAGAGGAAATGGTTTAAGTCTTGCTCCGCCGCACTCGCTGCACGGGGTTGTAACCATATATTTTTCAATCTCGGCTTTCCAGTATTCACTTTCGATATTGTAATGTTTCATCAAAAACGGAATTACACCTATAAATTTTTGCAGAGAACTTCTGTATCTGTGACTTCCGAATTCTCTGATACGCATCGGTATTCGTTCTTCGGAACCGTATAAAATTATATTTTGATGTTCTGCCGGCATTTCTTTAAACGGAATATTGTAATCCATATTGTATGCAGCCTGTATTGCTTTTAAAACATCATCATAATAAGACGTTGCAGATTTACTCCATGGGTATATGGCACCTTCGTTAACAGATTTATCCTTGTCAGGAACTACCAAATCAGGATCAATTTTAAAGTCAAAACCTAAACCGTCACATTTTGGACATGCACCATAAGGAGCATTAAATGAGAATATTCTCGGTGTTAATTCTTCAAAGCTAAGGTTGCAATCAGGGCAAGCAAGTTTTTCACTGTAAACTATTTCTTCTTGTCCGATAACATCAATATTAGTTACACCATCTGCTTTTTTTAGTGCAATCTGGACAGAATCTGCAATTCTTGATTTAGCCTCCGGTTTAACAACTACCCTGTCAACTACAACAGATATTGTGTGAGCTTTTGTTTTTGCCAAAGAAATTTCATCTTCATCGAGGTTGTATATTTCTCCGTCAACTTTAACCCTGATAAAACCTTCTTGTCTTAATTCTTCAAACATCGATACAAATTCACCTTTTTTACCCTTTATAATCGGGGCAAGAATCTGGATTTTTGTACCGGCAGGAAGTTTCAGAATGCTGTCAACAATTTCATCAATAGTTTGCGGTTTAATAGGTTTACCGCATTTCGGGCAATAGGGTGTGCCAATTCTGGCATATAACAGTCTTAAATAATCATAAATTTCCGTAACCGTTCCGACTGTTGAACGGGGATTGTTGCTTGTGGATTTCTGGTCAATAGAAATTGCCGGTGTAAGTCCGTCTATATAATCAACATCGGGTTTATCCATTTGTCCGAGAAATTGTCTTGCATAGGTAGAAAGACTTTCAATATATCTTCTCTGTCCTTCCGCAAAAATAGTATCAAAAGCAAGCGAACTTTTGCCCGAACCTGAAACACCCGTAAAAACAACCAGTTCGTTTTTAGGAATCTCCAATGATACATTCTTGAGGTTATGTTCCCTCGCTCCCTTTATTACAATTTTGTCTGTCATGACAATATTATATATCATATAAAAATAATTTTCTTGTTTTTTTATTTATCCGTCTAATTTATTTATCAGTCTTTCGTATTCGTTAATCAGGAGTTGTTTTGAGGGGTTGAATTCTATGTTCTCCCAAGGAAGCTGTTCATCAAAGTCATAACCGTTAATTGATTTTGATATATCTATCCCGAGTTTTTTTACGGCATTTTTGTATGCACCGATTTTTCCGCCGTTTTTGTAAACTTCAACTAAAAGCGGTGCAATTGTTTGGTCTGAACGGGAAAGAACTGTTTGCCAATAATCCCATTTCGGACTTGAAAATTTTGCAGGGATTCCCAGCTTTGATAATTCTTTTTCCAAAAACTTTTGTTTCTTTTCCAAAGACTTTGTATCTTCTCTTTTTGCCCATTGTAAAGGAGTTTGCGGTTTTGGTACAAAAGTAGAAAAAGAAAATTCTATATTAAAACCTTTGTTTTCGGTTTTAATCTTTTTTGCCAGAGTTAAAAATTCATTTATATCTTCATCAGTTTCTGTCGGGATACCAATCATTGAATAAATTTTAAGTCCTTTTAAACCGTTTTCTCTTGATATATTTACTGCATCCGTGATTTGGTTTTCTTTTAGATTTTTGTTTATAAATTTTCTCAATCTTTCACTTGCTGCTTCAATTGCAATCGTTGTATGCTTTTGTCCGCCTGCCACAAGGGTTTGTATTATCTCAGGTGTTATAGCATCCGTTCTGAGTGAAGATATCCCAAGTTCTATTTTTATACCGGAATCAATTTTATTTTTTAAATAACCCATGATTTCACCAAAATTCGGGTGAGCGGATATTTGTGCTCCAAGCAAAGCAATTTTGTTTGTATATTTTAACCCCAGTTCGATTGTTTCAATTATTTTTTTGTACTCATAATATCTGAAGGGTAAATTTATATATGATGCCGTACAAAAGGCGCATCTGTTCATACATCCTCTTGATACTTCAATTATAAAAGTATTTTTAAAGTAACTGTGTTCGCTCAATATGGGTGTATAAATTACGTTATTTAGCTTTACGGTAGTTTTTACGGCATTTTTACTCTCAGGTATATAAATTCCTTCAAGTCGGGACAGCTTATTAAGAGCTTCTGATTTTGTAAGTTTTTGCTTTAAGATATCAAGAGTTTGAATAAAAACATTTTCTCCGTCACCAATAATCATAAAATCAAAAAACTTTTCGTAAGGTTTGGGATTTGTTGTTATAACAGGACCGCCGCAAAAAATCAACGGCTCTGAATCTCCTCTTTCAGATGCATAAAAAGGAATATTTAATGTTTCCAAAATTTTGAATACTCCAATAAAATCGAAATCAAAAGAAATAGAAAATGCTACTGAATCAGCTGATTTTATATTTACGGAAATATTATCAGTACTAACTCCGGTAACTGATATTCCGTCATGCATGTCGGCAGCCCTGTAAAGCCAGAGATAACCCAGCGATGCAAGAGCAAATTCTTCAATAGCCGGATAAGCCATAATAAGATTATATTCACCTGTCGTTGGTGTATAAAGTTTCATATATCATAATATACAACAATTAGTTTAATTTATCACTATAAAAAATCCCTGATTTGATTATCAGGGATTTTTTTATATTTGAATATTTTATTAAGTGTTTTGTAAACCGCGTTTAAATTCTTCAGGACGGCTTGAACGAGAAAGTGCATCTTCAAGAGTAACTTTCTTTTTAAGATATAAATCTCTGAGAGCCATTTCCAATGTCTGCATGCCGAATCCGGAGTTAGTCTGCATTGTAGAATAAATTTGAGCTGCTTTAGCTTCACGGATAAGGTTAGCAATAGCAGGAATAACTAACATAACTTCCTGTGCCATAACACGTCCCTGCTTTGTACCATCTGCTTGTAAAAGCGGCAGAAGTGTTTGTGAAAATACTGCAACGAGTGAGTTAGATAATTGTACACGTACCTGTTGTTGTTGACCTTCCGGGAAAACGTCAATAATACGGTCAATAGTTTGTGATGCAGATGACGTGTGCAAAGTACCGAATACTAAGTGACCTGTTTCAGCTGCCGTAAGAGCCAGCCTGATTGTATCCAGGTCTCTCATTTCACCTACCAGAATGATATCCGGGTCTTCACGAAGTGCTGATTTAAGAGCATTTGCAAAACTTCTTGTATCTTGTCCCAATTCTCTTTGGTGAATGATAGAACGTTTTGACGGGTGAATAAATTCGATAGGATCCTCAATAGTCAAAATGTGTTCTGAACGGGTTTCATTGATATAATTAATCATTGCAGCAAGAGTGGTTGATTTACCTGAACCTGTAGGACCTGTAACCAATACCAGTCCGCGTGGTTTTTCAGATATTTTTCTGACTGTTTCTGACAAACCGAGTTCTTTAAATGACGGAACTTTAGATGAAATTACACGGAATGCTGCTGCATAATTTCCTCTGTCCTTATAGATGTTTACACGGAAACGGCTTAATCCCTGAATACCGTATGAGAAGTCGAGTTCCCAGTCTTGTTCAAGTTTACGTCTTTGTTCTTTGTTTAACATCGGGAATAAAAGCAGTTCGACTTCTTCAGGTTTTAAAGCCGGAACATCCATTCTCTGCAGATTACCGTCTATACGTACTACCGGAGGTAAACCTGCTGAGATATGTAAGTCTGAACCCCTTTGTTTAACTACAACTTCCAGATATTTTTCTATAAGCATTATAATTAGCCCTCTTTATTACACTCTTCAATAAGTTAATGATATCACGGATTTTTTATTTTGTAAATAATTTCAGACTAATATCTATGGATGATTTAAACTTGATTTTCACGTAATAACTATTAAAATATATTATATGAAAAGATGGTTAGTTGTTTTTATGTTCATAATGTTTTCTTCTCAGGTGTATTCTGCACCTCAGGGCAATTCTGAACATGCCGGAACTCCCCCGGGATTTTATGACGATATAGATCCTGCTTCAGTTGAAAATAATGATGAACCGGACGATTCAAGACTTCCTTTCCGTTACATAAATCCCGAAAATGATATTCAGCAGCAGAAAGATGCACCATATCAAACATATTCAGAGAGTAACGATTTTTTTGTACCGACAGCAGATGTGCCGGCTACAAAAAATTATTCTCAAATATATAATAGTCTTGAACCTGCAGATTTTTCATACCTTCATAATATTGATCCCGATCAGTATTATGATATGAAGGATACAACCTGGTCAACTTATCCGCTTTTAAGGTTAAATTCACCGATATATTTTAAAAGTTTAGCAATTGAGCCGGGTTATTATCTTTTGACACCCAGAGAGCATAACGGCAAATGGTATATGCTTTTCAAACAAAACGGATTAGTTGTACACATTATACCTGTATATGACAGAGATTATACTCCGGAAAAGTTTTATAATGAGCATATTCCCAAACCGAAACTGACACCTTCCCAAAAAGTACATATGAAGTTTTTAAGTGCTGTCGGAAAAGTCAATTCATCAAAACGTAAAGAGCCTGTTAAGAGTTATCTTGAGGTAAATGATTTAGATAATTATTTTGTTTCGGTAATTATTTATTACGGCAATCATAAATATTCAACTATATTCAGAACAATAAGATTGTAAAAAAAAGAAAGTGTCCCATTTAGGACACTTTCTTTTCAATATAACCCGCGTTTATTGAATGTTACCTTAATTCAAATTGCCTATAATTGCTTCATCAACTTTTTTGTATTTTATTATAAGTTGTTCAAGTTGTTCTATTGTTGGGCAATTGCATTCAAGATGACATTCATGTTTCAATTCAGGTAGATAATCGCGGATAGCAGTTACTATACCCTTGAGTTCTTCGCTGTTCTTGTTAGCATCAGCTGCTGCATTAATTATGTTGTTGTTGATTTTTATTCTGAGAGCATTTGCTTCTTCTAACAATTGAATAATTCTTGCATCATCTTTACCGGCTTGAACAAAGTAACCGCCGTATGTATTCCACAAATTATCACCAAACGCATTAAGTGTTTCCTGAAGTTCTTGTTTTGTTAAGCCGCCGCCACCGATAGCACTGATATTATTAATAGCTTCTTCTAATGCCGGGAGCTGTTTCTTAGAGATTTCTTCCAGGTAATTGTCGCCGATAACAATATTTCCGTTTACTTGTTTAAGTAAACCGGCAATTCTTTCGAGTTCAGCCTTTAATTCAGCTTCGTTTGCGTTGCTGAGGTTGATACCTTTAACTGCCTGTTCAAGCAATGAGTTATTAAGATTGAACTTTTCATTGAGTTGTTGACCGTATTGGTTAATTACACTAACTGCATTGTCTAATTTACCGATAACAGTTTCAACCTTAGCAATCAATTTATCAAGCTTGTCAGCTAAAAGATTGGTTTTGTTTGCCAAAGTTTCTTCATTTGAATTTTTAAGGTCAACGATGGCATCAACAACGTCTTTGTTATCAACAGTTATTGATTTCATAAGGTTTGCAATCATATCAAGTTTATTCTGATTGTTTTTATCAAGTTTATTGATTGCTGCTTCAATATTTTGCAATTCAGGAATGTATTGATTTAATTTTGCAACAATTTCATTCTTGCCAGCATTCATATCAAGTCCTAAAGCATTGATAGCAGCTATAATATCACTGTCATCAAAAGATGCACCGCTGTTTAATTTATCTCTGACTTCAATAGCAATTGCAACAAGGCTTGTCAAGCGGTTTTCAAGTGTTTTAATCTTGTTACTGATTGCTTTTGTTTCAGCAGCAGTAACACCTGTGTTTGCTTCGATATTCTGAGCACTTCTGATTAATGCATTAAGGTCTGATTTGAAAGATGCAATCAAATCATAAAGTGCATCAGCTTTACCATTAAGGTCTTGAACACCTTGGTCAATACTCTTAAGTAAATCAATTGCCTGTTGTTCTGTTATTATCTGATTGTTAAAATCATTGATAATTTGTTGTAACTGGATTGAAAGACCGTCAATCTTTTGACCGTTTGCCATGATTACCTGATTTTGAGCTGTTACAGAATTTTGAATTACTTCAATCATTCTGTCTGTATTCCAGGTTGAGTATTGTGCAAAAGTGTAACCCAAAACTTCGAGAGCCTTAATAAGAGCTTCTCTTGTATATGTAATATTTCCGTTAAGAGTTTTAAGGTCTTTTGCGATTTCAATAACAAGTTCTTTTTCTACTGCCTGATTTTGAATAATTGTATTTGCCTTTTTGATAAGAACTGTCATTTTTACATCTACCTTCTTAGCTTCAGATAATAAAGCATCGAGATATGTTACAGTTTCATCATGATTTGCGAATAATCTTTCAAAGTTTTGATCAAGTCTGTTAATCAATGTTCCGAACAAATCTTGAATTTGAGCAATTGCTTCAGTAAATGTGATTTTACCGTCTTTGTAGGCATTGATAATTGTATCAATAATATTTTGTGCATTTTCTTTTGATGTATTGTTGATTACTGCAATTGCATCAAGTATTGCTGCATTGTTAGACATTAATAACAAGCGTAATTGTTCTGCACTCATTTTTTCATCTTCACGGAAACCTTGAAGTTCATTGTGAATGTTATTCATAATTGTCAGACCAACGTTCATAGCTTCTATCATCTGACGGTCACGTTCAGCTTGTGCTTTTTCCTGATTTGCAAGTTGCTCTCTCAATTCGTCAATCTGCTGTGACAATACCATAATTGCTGCTACAACGGCTTCATTATCCTGAATTTGTATTGCAATTTGTGTAACATTTGTCGGTTCGCTTTCCGGTACTTTAATACAAGAAGTCATTGACATGCCGCCCAAAATTGCTGCTGTAGCTGCTGTCAAAGCTTTTGTCTTGCCGCCTTTAAATGCAAGATTTGATGAGAATGGAGCAACATAAGCCTGTGCTGCTTCTCTATCAGTGTTTACAGCCGGTGTTGATATGCCCAGCTCTTCTGCTAATGCCGGATTCGACATTAAATTTTGTAAACCTTTAAACATGAGTGCTTTCATGCTTGCTTCCGGTTTTTCTACCGGTGCAGGATTCTCTCCCACAACTGTTGTGTTGTTTCCTGCTTCATCCTTTCTGATTTTGTTGTCTAATAACAACAGATTTGTCTTCATAATGTTCATACGTATATGCTCCTTTTTAACCTAAAATTTTATACCCATATACACTGTTTAAAAAGTGTAAAAAATCTTTTTGCTATTTATATAAGAAATTTTTTTTAAAACGTTACAAAAGTTTACATATAGCCGATATATGTAATAACTCAGAATATTATTTTCTTTCTGATTTTTTTTGTACTTTTTCAAAAACTTCTTCAAAAGACTCAATTGGAACGAGCTTGTATCCGCAGTGTTGAGCCAGACTTCCTCCCATTGTGAAAAGTTCCTCCTGAGGATATCGTCTGCATATCCCGGGGCGTTTTTTATGAATTTTACACTTGTGGGTTTCCTTATCTAAGTTTTCACACTCAAATACAAGTCCCGTTTCATCCTTATCTACCACTTTCAGATATGTATAAAAATCGTGCATGCTTTTCAGTTGTTCAAATTCTTCTTCCGTTTGAATTACATGCCGGTGCTTAACATAAATTTTCTGACAGCATTTGCCGCATGCATTACAAGAGCCCACTCTGTAATATTTGCGTCTGAGAATATATAAATAAAACCATTTTTTTAGTGTTTTAAACATTTACAACTCGTGATTTGGCTAGTTTGTATTCCTGACTGTCAGGAGAGGAAAGTGTTATTACTTTTGAAAAATATTTGTTTGCCGTTTCAAAATCTTTTTTCTTATATAGTGTATCGGCTTTTTCCAAGCTTGTTCTTATAATTGATTCTTCCGGATAAATAAACTGACGGATTTTCTTAACCGTATCCCCAAGTTCTTCTTTCATTTTTTCGCTAAGAAGCATGCAATTTTCATATTCATACAGTGCAAAATGGAAATTATTTTCTCTGTAGTAATTATCGCCCCATTCTTTATGACCTATGTAACTCTTTTCATCAAATGTTGAATTTAATTCATTGATAAACTTCATTTTGTTCAGATACTCTTTCTGATTATTAATAATAAGAGGAAGTAGTCTGTTAAGGGCGCAATATGCAGCGGTATAATCTCCGAGGTTGATAAACACTGATGTCAGCAGCTGCAATGCTTCAACGGATTTATTGTTCAGACAAAATGCCTGTTTAAGATAAATCATTGCATGCATATTATCGTTTTCTGCAAGGTAAGCAGAACCCAGCATTAAGTTTATATCATAGCTTGTCGGTAAATTTTTATAAGCAAAAGTTAAAAATTCAATAGCAGTTTTATAATCTTTACGTTTAATTGATGATTTTGCTTTCTGTGTAAAATCATTTCCGATTTTTTGGTATTCATAAAGACTTTTTCTTACTGATTGATATACCTGGCCTCTGTCTTTTGCATATTTGAGATATTTTTCATAATAGAAAATTGACTGGAACTTCATTCCGCATGAAAAATATGATGTAGCAAGATTAAGAGATACGGTTTCATCCTCGGGTTTATAAGCGAAATAACAAGCCCAATTATATATAGCCTGCTTAAAATCTTCTCTTTTGTAGCAAATATTGCCAAGATAAAAATATGACGGATTTTCATCTTTTTCTAAACTGACAGAATGCTGAAAATTTTCTTCGGCATTTTTAAAATCATTCATCTTGTAATAACATTTGCCGATTCGATGGTAAAGTTTATAAGAAATATTAGTATTAACCAAGCTGAGATACAACTTTAATGCAGCCTGATAATCACCGTTGTTGTAGTGATTTTTTGCCGCATCCAGCTTTTTCGATTCCATATCCGAGTTATCAACTACATAATAATCTGACGTCATAGTTATATTCTAGCATAACTAAGAGTTTAAGTCATCCCATAATTTTGAGCTTGCAGTTAACTTTACTACGGCACTTTCTTCAAACGGATCTACAACACCATCAGAAAACAGCTCTTGAATTTGCTGCATATAAGATAAATCTTCCGGATTTTCAGCTGCAATTTTTGCAAACTTTTTGATATCCAAGTCCCTTTGAAACATCTTCATTGCATCTGATGATATCTCGGTTTTATCAACGTATGGATTGCTCGCATATCCGTTTTTTTGAATATTGGAACGAATCTTGTTAAGGTTTATTACATTATTGGTATTATTTAAATTTAACAGATTGTTATCATTGATATTATTAAACATAATGCCCCAATCTCCCCGCATGTTTTTATTTCATTATCATACATTTAATAAAAATATGTATCATCTTTTTGAATGATTTTTGCACAACAAAAAATTAAGCGCATATTTCGCTCAGGCGTGCCATAATTTTATCAGTGATAACTTTAATATAGTCTTTGTCAACCATGCCGTTAATAATACAGTCAGAAATACCGTAAGTCGGTCTTATGTATTTTTGTGCGGTAGCATTAACGTCTTTAAATTGTAAATCGGCGGCTTCTCCTGTTTTGCCTCGCGAAACAGCACGTTTGTACCATCTTTCTTTTATAACATCAATCGGGGTAAATACATAAACTTTGACATCCATAATGTCGCGAATTTCTTCATTTAATACATATAATCCTTCAGTCAAAATTACCTTTGCCGGTTTTTTAATATCTCCGTCAGGATGTGATTCGCAGGTAACAAAGTCATACCTTGGAGACTGAACGATTTGACCGTTTTTAAGACTTTCCAAATGTGCTCTCATTAGTCTTAAATCAATAACTTCCGGAGTGTCAAAACTAAAACCTGTTTTGAATAGTGCATCGTAACTTCCGGCTTCCCTTAGTTCTCTTGAAGTGTCTTTGTAATAATCATCCTGCCGAATTACTGTATAAATACCTTCTTTTTTGTCACGCACAACTGCTTCAATAGTATTATCAACAAAAACGGTTTTTCCCGATGCACTCTCTCCCGTAATACCGATTAAGAATGTTTTTTTCTTTTCCTGAACAACTTTTCTTGCGATATTCATAATAAAATCGTCTGCAACACGCAAGAATAAAGGCTGTTCTTCTTTTTTGTCTTCTTCAAGAATCTCTTTGAGGGTGTCAACAATGTTGGATATAAGTTCCATATCCAGACGACTTGAATAAAAATTGTAATTTGTTAGTTCGTACGATTCCATTGTTGCTTCCATACCAGCATCCCACCTTGTCTATGTTGTTTTGTTTTGAGATTACCACCACTCCATTTAATATTTTAACTTGAAAGTGGTTAAAATCCCATTATTTATTTAGTTTTGTTAAGTTATTGTTACATCTCGACCATAGTTTTATTTTTTGTATTAAATTTTGTAATTGTTCCGTCGGCGGCTTTAAAATAAGTCTTTTTAACGGTGCTGTCATTGTTATAAATTTTGTATCTTTTGCAGTTTTCACATTCTGCAATTGATTTATACGGGTATTTGTTTTTTCCTTTGTAAAAGAATTTTTCGTTTTCAATACAATCATATTGCAGCCTGCCGAATCTGTCATAAACATTGTTACTGTCAGAAAGTTCGGGTTTTCTTAATTTATCAACCCACTCCAGAAGGATACCATTCTCATTATATTTGTATAATGCAGTATCAACTCTTTCTCCGGAAGCTGAGTTTAAAGAATCTGTCTTATATTTGTTATATTGATAACGTTGTTTTATTTTACCGTTAGGCCAATAAACAGATTCGACATATAAAGTTTCATTCGGAATTTTGTAATCTGTTTTTTCTTTTTTTGAACCGTCAGGGAATTCAACCGTGAAAGTTGTATTGCCTGTATCATCTCTCCTTGTGTATTTTACAGTCCGTTCTCCTTTTGGGCTGATAAATATGTCATATCCCATACTGTCACGTTTAATACTTCCGTCAGGATAAAAAGTTTCCATCCAGGAATAATTATCTGCCGTAACCAGTCCGTCTGTGGCTTCATAGTGGTAATAATTTTGTATTGCATCTGTATCCACATTTACAAGACTGTCTTTTTTTGCCGGTTCCGGATTTTTTACATCACTGCGGTTCGAACAAGAAATGGCAGATAACATCATTAGCGCACCAATACCAAGGCTGCATAACTTTGCAGCGCTTTTAGAGCTTTTAAAATTAATATTATTTGTGTAGTTGTATTGGTTGTAATTTACCGGTGATACAGAATTTACTCCTGAAATCATTTGTATAAAATTCCTTTACTTTTTCGGTTACATTATATATAAAACGCAAAAAAAATTTTTTTGCGCTTGTCTAATTGTAATAATGTAATTCTTTTTCCGTATTAAGAGGCTTCCCTTTTAAATTAAATAATTTTATTGGCAAATTAAGTTTTGCAAGGCGGTATTTTATACTCACTGCAAGAACTTCAAGTCCATATTTACAAGACCTGGCAAAATTAATTGAGGAGGCTTCTTTAAAGTATTTTGTCGGGCAGGAAATTTCACCTATTGTATATCCGTTATATAAGATAAGAGCAAGCATTTGATTATCAAAGATAAAGTCATTGCTGCAATCTTCAAGCGGTAATTTTTCCAAAATTTCTCTTGTGAAACCTCTGAAGCCGGTGTGATATTCAGAAAGTTTTTGCCCGATAATTATATTTTCAAATGCTGTCAAAAATTTATTGGATATATATTTATATAACGGCATTCCGCCTTTAAGTGCCGAATTTCCCAGCATTCTTGAGGCAATAACGGCATCATATTCACCGAATGCCATCATTGATGCCATAGCAGGAATGAGCTTGGGTGTGTATTGATAATCAGGGTGCAGCATTATTATTATATCCGCTCCGGCTTTAAGTGCTGCTCTGTAACATGATTTTTGATTTCCGCCGTAGCCTATATTTTTATCATGTACTATTGTTGTTATATTAAGACTTTTTGCGATATCTTTTGTTTTGTCGCTAGAGAAATCGTCGACAAGAATAATCTCGTCGACGCTGTTTTGATAAATCTCATTATAAGTTTTTTCTAAAGTTTTCTCTGCATTATATGCAGGCATTATTACTATTACTTTTTTATTATTTATCATTTTTTTTAAGTTAATATTAACTCTCTACGGGTTCCGGAGTTTCGCTGTTTCTTATTGTAGATTTGTCTGAAGACAGGGATTTGTCTTTAAATTTTTTAACCTGTCTGTCCAGTTTATCTGCCAAAAGATCAATGCTGGCATACATGGATTCTGCTGATTCTTCGCAATGAACAGCTCCTGTATTCATTTTGCAGGAAACTTCTGCAACGTGCTTTCCTGTAGCTGCAGGATTTTTAATAACAGACAAAATTACGTCAATTCCTGTAATCTGGTCGTAATGATTTGCTACTTTACCGATTTTTTCCTTGACATAAGCTTTGATAGCATCTGTAATTTCAATGTTTTTACCGTTTACATGTATATGCATTTGCACCTCCTAATAACTACAATTCTATTGTACAATACTTTTTTTTATTTTTAAAGGGGTAATTAACCTGAAAAATAAAAAAAACGATAATTATACCAATATTATCTAAATAATAATATTGGTATAATCAAAAATTATTAATTGTATTATGCGGATGTAGTAGAACCTGAAGTCAGGAATGACTGATAGTTTTGCTGCATTTTAGCAATCAGGTTCTCCATAGCACTGAATTTCTTTTCTAACTGTGCTTTATATGCTGTTATGTTTTCATTCTGTTTTGTGATTTTTTCATTCATTTTCTTAATATTAGAATCAAGAGTTGATGTTTTAACATCAAAGAAGCCGCTTACAGCTTTCAGGCTGGTTTCTACAGTATTTTCCATCATATGGAATATGCCGTTTTCTCCAGCTAATATTGATTTTACCGAATCAGGATTTGCTTCAAGAGCTTCCATAAACTTATCTTCGTCAAATGTTAATGCATTTGTATCACCTGAGAGGTTGTTAGCATCAGCAGATGCTGTTGAAATTCCTAATTCTGATAATAACTTATAAACACCGCCATTGGTTTGATTTGCACCGTTTGCATAATTTCTGAGGGTATTTTTCAAGCTTGTTAATGAAGTTTCCCCGTGTAAATCAGCTCCGTTTGCAGTTACACTATCTATTTTGGAGATACAGCTATTATATGCACTAACAAAGTCCTTAATTGCATCTTTTAATCCGGATACATCCTGAGCAATATCTAAGGTGGTAACTCCGTCTTCTTCTGTGTTTGCACGTTTTAATGTTAATGTAACACCTGTCATTCTTGTGATATCAGAACCTACAACGTTAGAAGTAGAAGTCATTGTAGTTCCGTTAACGGAGAAAATGGCATTTTTACCTAGCTCCTGAGCTTCTGTTAACATTTTTGTCGTAAGAAGATTTCCTTCTTCATCCCAGGTAGATTCTGTTAAACCCATAACATCAGTAAAATTGCTTGTTCCTGCCTCGATATTTATAAATGAAGCGCCTTCTTTCTTTGAAGTGATGTTCAGTTTTCCTGTTGCATCATCCCAGAATGCATAAGCCTGTGCATCATCAGAGGTATTAATCATAGAGATTAATGAAGATAATGTGGTATTTTTATCAATAGTTAATGTTGCATTACCGATTGTAAAAGTTCCTTCAGTTATACGTTCATTAAAACCTGCATCTTCAGCAGTAAGTTTTGATGCGGTGGATGCTTTATATATTGAATTTGTTGAAGCATATGTACCGTCATCCTGTCTTTCTATACCTAATAACGATGTAAAGTTTGAAGTATCGGTTGTTGCATTTATATGTATTGAATCATTTTCATCATACGCAGAAAATTTAAGAGCCCCGTCTTCATCTATTTCCATTTTTACACCAAATGCTGCAAATGATGCGGTTAAATCGCTGACAGTGTAGTCACTGCCGATGTTTACCGTATGTTTTGCACCATTAACGTATGCAGTTACAGAGCCTGCTGTAATACCTAAATTTGAAAGTTTTGTTGAACCGTCAGCAATAGCACTTGCAGATTTTGTAGAAGTTACTTTTGTGTATGTTGCAACTTGCTGAACGGATACATCGTAATTTTGTCTTACTGCACCGCTTCCTACTGTAGCGGTAAATACGTCTTCGTTAGACGAAGTAGCACTGCTTTTACCGAACAAATCAAAAGTTCCGCCGAATTTTGCGTCGGTAAGCTTTTCAATAGCGGTTCTCAATGAAGAAACAGCCGAACGTGTATCAGTCAGACTTGATTTTGTAGTCTGATAAGACGTAAGTTGTTTTTGTATCTTGGTTACGTCTGATTGTTTAACCGATACAAATGCCTCTACCCATGAAGATGTGTCTAAGCCTGATGCCAAGCCGCTAAATGAAATAGCCATAATTCAAAATCCTTTTTGTTTATGTTTTACTTCTATTTTTTGTATATACACCGATATATATCATATATATCATTATATATCATGTACTATATTATTTCAACCCTTCATTTGGTTGAAATTTTTATGGTCCTTTATATGTTTATCGGCATTTTTTTCAAAAACTTTAGAGTATATCACAAAATTGTTACAAAAATTTACAAAAAATCATTCATTTGTATTATGTGACATGTATATTAGGAATATGTATTTATAAAAATCTAAAATATTTATTCAAAAATTTTAAGTGATTTTACAAGACTATCAAGGGCATCGGCTGTAGAAACTTTATCCAGCAAAATTGATTGAACCGTTGAATTTACCTGTGTATTAATTTCTTTCTGACTTCTTCTCTGTTTGAGTTGAGGGTATATTTTATTCAGTTGTTTTGCACTTATTGAGCGGGCTTTTGCTGTTAAATCGGAATTGTCATTATAAAATTCATTGTTCAGAGCATCAGAATTAGTAGCAATAATATTTGTCATTTTTGCCAGCTCAAGTTGGTTTTGCGCATTTGTTAAATACAAACAAAATTCCAGTGCCTCGGCTTTCATTTTGGATTTTTTCGGAATTACAAAATTCATTACAGAAATATCATTTTGTCCCACAGGTCCTTTAATTTGTTCCGTAATATCAGTTTGTTCGTATATCGAAGGTGCATTTTCCTTAATCATATTAAGAAAATTAGCACCACCCTGATAGAAAACAATTTTACCTGCCATATATTGTTCAAGTGCTTCTCTGTGTGTCATTGTGATTGTTTCCGGCGGAATAAGTTCTTTTTTGTATAAATCTTTGAACATGTTAAAAACTTTCGCTGATTCCGGAGAGTTAAAATCTTCAAGCTCACTTATGCCGTATTTATTTAGGATTTTCATCATTGTATCGTTTTCGGTAATTGTCGGAAGATAAGCATAAGCTCCCGTATTTTCTTTAATTTTTTCGGCTATTGCAGCGAGTTCTTTATATGTTTTCGGAAGTCGTATTACACCGGACTTTGTAAATAATTCCTTGTTATATATGGTAATTGCACTGGTTGCATACCATGGAACAGAGTATAATTTACCGTTATAAATAAGTGCATTTATTATTTCGGGATTAAAATCGGAAACAGATTCAGGATTAATTTCTTCAAGAGTGCCTTTTTGAGCAAGAAGTGCCGAAAAATCAGGATTCAGATTTATTAAATCAGGCGGATTATCAGTCATAACTGCAGCTAAGGTTCTCTTTTCTCCTTCCGAAAACGGAACATCAACCCATTTTATTTGAAGATTCGGATGTGTTTTTTCATAACTTCTGATTACTTTGTACATATAATCAGAAAAGTCATTCATTTGCAAAGTCCATATCGTAAGTTCTTTTTGTTCATTTTCCTTATGAATTGAACAGGCTGAAATAACGAGTACGGTAAATATTAATAAAAATGCAAAAATTTTCTTCATATATGCCCCAAATCTTTTAGTTAATTATTTTATATTTTTACTGCAAGATTTAAATCTATATATTTGAATGTGTTTGTTACTATCCCCGGATGAAAATTATATGTATTATTGCAGGGTGTAATTTTAAGAATAGAGTTTGCATTATCAACACTTGAAACAGTTGCCAGATATTTGTTTTTGTTTGCTGAAAATATTATATATCCGCCTGCGGTCTGCATTTCATCAATATTAAATTTATTGGCTGATATTGCGGAAAGTGTCAGGTAAAATAATTTTTCCTGGCTGACTTCAAATATTTTTGTACAATTTTTGAAGGTTATTTTTTGTATCGGTGCGGCAGGTGTCTGAACCTGTACCTGTACAGCTTCTTCTGCATTAACCGGCAACATCAAAAACATAAATAATATTGGTAAAATTCTTTTCATTTATAATTTCCTCTAATATATTTTAACATATATTAAGTATCGTTTTATCCTATAATCAGATTAAAATTATACCGAAACAGTTTCTTTTGAATACAGGAAGAACTATTTGATACAGCTTTTCTGAACAAGTTCGGCAATCTCTTTTGCCGCATCATATTTTGCTAAATATGATGCATTTTGTTTAAGATAATCCATTTTTATAGGATTATTCAACAAATCAACTACCGTTTCACGCAGTTTATTCGGTTCAAGGTCTTTATCCTCTATATAGATGCATGCTCCGCTATCAAGCAGACATTTTGCATTTATTCTCTGATGATTTGCTGCCGCATAAGGAAACGGAATAAGTATTGGGACAACATTTGATGCACAAATCTCCGACAGACTCAGCGAACCTGCCCGTGATATTACAATATCACTGGATTTCAGAACAGCAATCATATTATCAAAATAAGGTTTAATAATAAGATTTTTGTCTTGTTTCCAGGCAGGATAATACTGGTTAAGACATTCCGTAACTTCATCATAGTTTTTTTTGCCGGTTTGGAATATTATCTGAAGATTTAATTCCTGTGAGAATTCTTTTATAACTTCAATCGCAGTATTATTTATTGATTTGGCACCCTGAGAACCTCCCATAATTGTAAGTGTCATACGATTTTGAAGTTCCAGTTCATTTCTCGCATCTTCTTTTGTAAGTGACTTGAATAAATCTCTTATCGGGTTTCCGGTAACAATAGAATTTTTATTCGGAATATATTTTTTTGCTTTTTCAAAAGCGAGAGAAACATATTTTGCCTTTCTTGATAATTTTCTTGTTACAAGTCCGGGCATAGCATCGCAATCGTGCATCATATAAGGTGTTTTTGTTATCCTGCACGCAAAAATCATTGGTGCGGAAACATAACCTCCGGTTGCAAATACAGCATCCGGTTTATATTTTTTTATATACGCAACAGAATATAAAATTGCTTTTACCAGCTTCATTCCCCACCAAAAGAATTTAGGATTTAAACCTCTTGGCATACTTTTTACACTGACGTGTAAAAACTTATATCCTTTTTTTGATGCAAGTTCATATTCCATGTTGCGCTTGTTACCAACATAGTAAACTTTTGCACCGTTTTTTGTTAATTCGTCCGCAACGGCAAGTGCGGGGTATATGTGTCCGCCGGTTCCTCCGCCGGTGACAAAGTATTTATTGTTGTATGTCTCTGACATTACCAAATCTTCCCCTTTTTATATTATCTTTTGAAATATTTAACAGTATTCCTACCATCCACAGGGATACCATAACCGATGAACCGCCATAACTTATAAATGGCATCGGAACACCTGTTGCAGGAACAAATGAGCTTGCAACCCACATATTTAAGAAACCCTGAAAACATATTGAAAAAGTCAATCCGAGAGCAACCAGTTTTCCGTACATGTCACTGCAGTTGTTAGCAATTGTAAAACCTCTTTGCATAATTGTCCAAAACAGACAAATAATAAGCAGACATCCTATAAAACCGTGTTCTTCTGCAATAACAGCAAAAATGAAGTCAGTATGTGCTTCAGGGAGCCATGCCAGTTTTTGCTTTGAACTTCCGTACCCGACTCCGTAAAATCCTCCGGAAGCAAAAGCAACCAGTGATTGGATTACGTTATATCCAGCTCCCAGCGGATCTATTTCAGGATGGCGCCATACGTCAATTCTTGATGACTGATAGCCTTTTAAGCCCTTCCACAGAAGCAGCGGAATTAACATTGAAGAATATGAAAGAATTAATTTCCAAGAACCGCCTGCACATAAGTATATTGCAACGGATGTTGCCATCAGAAGTATTACCATACTGAGGTTTGGCTGCATAAATATAAGTGCAACCATTATTAATATGGGTACAAATATTTTACTTATTTTCTTTTCATTAAGTAACTGTGTATCTCTTGCGAAAGCTGCCGCCAAAAGCAAAACAACCGCAGGCTTGGCAAACTCTGATGGCTGAAGACTCAACGGACCTATATTTATCCATCTTTGAGCACCGTTTACGGTTACACCGGCAACTTTTACAACCACAAGCATAATAATTACAAACAAAGCAAACGGAAATGTGTATTTTATAAGTTTTTTATAATGAAAATTTGAAAAGAATTTTAATCCCATAAAACCGATAATAACACCGATTATCTGAATTATAAGAAATCTTGCCGGATTAACTCCCATTTCTACACATTTTGGTGCGCTTGCGGAAAATATTGCCATAAGTCCTATAACAACAAGAAATATAACCGCAATCAAAAGCGGTCTGTCCGATTGCATATTTTGCGGATTTAAATTGTTGCTATTTGGATAAGACATACTTCTTAAAAACTTCTCCCCTGTGTTCGTAGCTATTAAACATGTCAAAACTTGCACATGCGGGTGATAAAAGTACAACGTCAGGTTTTAGACTTATTGCTTTATCAATAGCATCCTCCATTGTCTTTTCTTTAATTATATTACTAAAACCGTTTTTCAAAAGATTTTCTTCAAATCTTTTTGTTGCTTCTCCAATCAGAAAAACAGTTTTTATGTGTTCGTTTATTGAACGGCACATTTCTGTCAGATCGGTATTTTTATCCCGTCCGCCAAGTATAAGTGCAACATTTGTATTGTTAAATGAATCTATTGCAACAATTGATGCTTCCGGATTAGTTGCTTTAGAATCATTATAAAAAGTTATTCCACCGTATTCTCTTACTTTTTCAAGCCTGTGTTCCGGCGGTCTGAAGCTCATTACCCTCTCTCTTATGTCTGAGTTATCCATTCCGATAAGTTTTGCAATGGCAATACCGCACATAATATTCTGATAGTTATGGTGTCCTATTAACGGACAATCGCTCAGAGAAATTATTGCTTCACCTCTGAAATATATTTTGTTTTCTTTAATATAGCAATCCTTGTCGTCATCAAACATTACGGCATTATTAATCTGTTTTGCAAATTCGTTAAGTCTTAAATCAGCGGCATTCAAGATTGCGTATTCCGGAGCCTGATTGCCGAGAAACAGTTTTGCTTTTGCCTTAAAGTAATTTTCAAGTCCGCCATGCCAGTCTATATGATCGGGAGTAAAATTTGTCCAGCAAGCTATTTTTGCCTTAAATTTTGATGTCATCTCCGCTTGAAAAGAACTGACTTCACAAACCAGAAAATCATGTTTTTCATCAATAAGTTTTGTCGGCGGAACCCCGATATTGCCGCATACGGGAGCGGAATATTTTTTGCTCAGAATATGTGATACCAATGCTGTTGTGGTTGTCTTGCCGTTTGTTCCTGTTATAACGATAAACGGTATATCTGTATTTCTGTAAGCATATTCTATTTCGGAGATTATCGGAATGTTTTTTTCTTCCAATTTCTTAAATATATCTGATTTCGGCGGAATACCCGGACTTGTTATTGCATAACTTGCACCGCTAATAAATTCTTCTGTATGTCCGTTTGTCTCAATATGGATTCCTTTTGATTTAAGTTCGGATATTTTATCGGCAAATTCCGGTTTCGGCTCCTTTCCTTCGGTAATCCAAACATCACCGCCTCTTTTATTTACACCTTCGGCTGCTGCAATTCCGCTTTTTGACAGTCCCAATATTAAAACTTTTTCTCCCATTTTCTCACTCTCCAATTATTTTGATTTTATACCAAAAATAAGATTTATAAAAATATGTTGCTAAAATTTCAAAATTTAGTTACAAATTTTTCATGTTTCGTTACAAATAATTGAATATACTCAAATTTCCTGATATGTTAGTTTTGGGAGTAATTTTATGACAACATCATACGCAAGCCGAAAAAAACAACAGCCGATTGAAGATTTATCACAATTAATGCCTCAAAATATTGAGGCAGAAGAAGCAATCTTGGGTGCCATATTGGTTAACCCTGCCTGCATGAATAAAATTGTTGAACATTTAAGACCGGAGTCATTTTATAAACCGGCTCACAGATATGTATATGAAGCTATGCTTCAGCTATATAACGGTGAGGACAAAATTGATATAGTATCCGTTTCGGATATGCTCAATATAAATCAAAAACTTGAGCTTGTAGGCGGAAGGGCATTCATAAATGATTTAAGTTACAACAGTATTACAACGGCAAACGTTGAATACTATTCAAAAATAGTTCAGGAAAAAGCCATTAAACGTTCGCTTATCAATGCCGGTTCGGAAATTGTTTCTTCGGGATATGATGTTAATCCTATTGAAGAATCACTTGAACAGGCAGAAAAACTTATATTTGATATTGCATCTCAAAAGGCATCAAAATCTCTGACTTCAATCAGGGACATTGTTTATGATGTATATGCAAAAATTGAGGAGCGTGCAAATAATAAAGGTCAGTTAACAGGTGTTTCTACAGGATTTTATGATTTGGATACTTTTACAAACGGGCTTCAAAAGTCCGATTTGATAATTATTGCGGCTCGTCCTGCAATGGGAAAAACCTCATTTGCATTGAATATTGCACAGAATGCAGCATTAAGATCAAAAGTTCCCGTTGCAATATTTTCACTTGAAATGTCAAAAGACCAGCTTGTACAGAGATTAATGTGTTCTGAGGCAGAAGTCGATACCCAGCGTCTTAAAACCGGTAATATGCAGGCAAAAGACTGGGAAAAACTTGCAGCTGCCATGGCAAACCTTTCCGAAGCTAAGATTTATATAGATGATACTGCCGGTTGTACAATAACTGATTTAAGAGCAAAATGTCGTCGTTTGGCGATGGCAGAAAAAGATTTGGGCTTAATAGTAATTGACTACTTGCAGTTGATAGATACGGGGAAAGAGGACAGAATGCAGGCAATCTCAGGAATATCCAGAGGTTTGAAAATCCTTGCAAAAGAACTCAATATTCCGATTATCGCTTTATCTCAATTATCACGTGCGGTAGAAGGAAGAACAGATAAACGTCCTATGTTATCCGACTTGCGTGAATCGGGTTCTATAGAGCAGGATGCCGATATTGTAACTTTCATTTACCGTGACGAATATTATAAAAATGCAAATGAAGATGAAGATGATGCTGAAAAGGCAGCAAATAAAGGAGAAGCAGAAATAATTATAGCAAAACACAGAAATGGTCCTGTCGGAACCGTTAAATTGCTTTTCCAAGGCTCTATTACTAAATTCAAAAATCCTATTAAAACGGATGTTTTTTAGAGTTTGTTATACAGAAATAATTGAGAGGGAATAAGAGTGTCATATTTCACCATATTTTTGCTGGCTTTGGCTCTTTCTGTTGATGCTTGCGTAGTTTCATTTTCGTACGGATTAAAATATGAAAAAGAATTATTAAAAAATGCACTTCTTTTATCTGTATTTACGGGTGTATTTCAGGGTATAATGCCTGTTATAGGTTACTTTTTTACTTGTCCCGTAAAAATATATATTGAACCATACTCGAACATAATTGTTTTTCTTATATTCTCATATTTGGGAATCAAGTTTATTATTGAAACATGCAAAAAAACAAAAGAAAAGGTTTTGTGTATTGATTTGAAGTGTTTGTTGTTAATAGGAATAGCAACGTCTGTTGATGCATTTTCTGCCGGCATAACACTTTCTCTGTACGGAAATAAAATATTAAAACCGGCAATTTTAATTGCTTTGGTAACTTTTATCAATTCCAATGCAGGATTTTTTGCAGGATTAAAACTAAAAAATTTGCCGTCAAAATTTTTGGAAATATTTGCCGGAATTATATTAATAATTTTGGGCTTAAAAGCAATAATAATGTAAAAAACCACCCCGGGTTTCCCACGGGGCGGCTTCAATATATTTCTTCAATATTTTAACTTTTTTATATTAAGTTCAAAGCAATACTGGGTGTTTGGTTAGCAGTAGCCAACAACGTAGCAGATGATTGCTGAAGAATTTGATATTTAATGTAGTTTGAAGATTCTGTTGCAACATCGGCATCCTTAATTGAAGAGTTAGCTGATACGATATTCTCCTTTTGTACTCCGATAGCGGCAACAGCTGATTCAACACGGTTCATATATGCACCGATTAAAGAAGTTCTGTTAGAAACGTTTTCTATTGCATCATCTATGAAGCATAAGAATTCTCTTGCAGTAGCATCATCTGTGTAAACAGCATCACAAATAGCTGTAATACAAGATTTGTTTGCACTTGGGTCTCTGACATCTTTCCAGTCGTATTCCTCTTTACTAATTGGAGTATATCCTTTTTCTTCATAGTTGTAGTGTCTTCCTTCGTATTCTGTGTCACCGCCGTTAATACGAGCTTCCAAAGCAGCGGTATTCTGTGAGTCTGAACGGCTAAACCAGTTAACATTACCTGTTTTGGCACCCTTTTCTGCCGAATGAGAATTGCCGGATATAAACAGAGCTGTAATTGTAGCTGCTTCAAATAATGTATATTTTAGATTAATAATATTGTTTTTGCCTGAATTGTTACTTACCTGAAGGTTAACACCGTTTTTAGAAGTAGCTGCGATACTTGTACCGTCTAATAACTTGATACCGTTAAAGTCAATAACTGTACAAAGACGGTTGATTTCCATCATTCTTTGCTGAACTTCTGTTTTGATTGCTGTCATTGATGAAGTACCGTAAGTACCGTTTGCTGCCTGCTCGGTCAGGTCTCTGATACGTTGAAGGTAATCACCTACAATGTCCAAAACACCTTCTGCCGTATCTAATAACGAAAGTCCCATTGTAGCATTTGATTCAGCTACGTCATAACCGGAGATTTGAGCCTCCATTAATGTTGATACTGAAGAACCTGCGGCATCGTCTTTACCTGAGTTAATTCTGTAGCCTGTGGTTAATCTTTCCATTGCAGTGTTCATGCCGGTTGTTGCGGCAGACAAATTTCGTTGCGCCGTAAGTGACGCCAGGTTTGTGTTAATTGTGATTGAAGCCATAATCGATTTCCTTTCTTCTTTTTTTTCATCCTTGAATTGTTGTTGCATTCACAATTAGCAACAACAACTATTGTGCCGGTTTTCGGAAACCTGCACTATTGTGGGGTAAGGAATAAATGTATATTTTTCCTTTACACTAACATATTATATTCATTCGTATATTTTTTTAATTGATAAATAGTTAGAAAATTCTCTAACTAAAGGTGGAAATTCAATAGTGACAGTTAAGTATTGTAAAATTTTAAAAAAGTGCTTGCAATTATAAATAAAATGTGTATAATAAAGAGCATAAGGGGAACAAAACTTGTAAGAGAGGGAATAAGAGTAGCTTATAGCTTTTCTGACTACCGCAAATCAAGTATTTACCTCAGTAGTAGAAAAAAGTGTATAGGAGATTTATCATGAACAAAGAAGAATTGGTAAAAGAAATTTCAAAGAAAACAAAACTTTCACAAAAAATTTCATCTGATGTTTTATCAGCAACATTAGACATTATCCAAAAGACTGTAGCTAAAGGCAAAAAAGTTACTTTAGTTGGTTTTGGTACTTGGGAAGCTCGTAAGAGAGCTGCTAGAATCGGCAGAAACCCACAAACCGGTAAAGAACTTAAGATTGCTGCTAAGACAGTTCCTGCTTTCTCAGCTGGTAAATCATTCAAAGAACTTGTAAAATAATTATTTTACAAAGTAAAAAGTTCAGGAGGGACAAAATATTTTGTCCCTCCTTTTTTATTAAAGTTTTTAAAACTACAGTTTGCTATATGGTCTAACGGCTTTATCTCCTTTTTTTTAAACTGAACCGTTTAAATTATCATATTCATCCAAAATATCATCAACAAAGTTTTTGAAGCTTACCATACAAGCATATGAGTTCCATCCGTCATGGTCTGTCAGACCAATTATTGCGTGAGCACTGTATTCCGGAGATTCTCCTTGCATATTGTTAGCAATGTATCGGCACAAATCGCAGCCTTCTCTGTTATCTCTAATTCCGGGTGCTTCATGATAATTGTCTTTATAACGGGTTGTTACTATAGAGATTGCTTTTTTAAGTATTGTAGAATCAAGACCTGCATTTACTAATGCTGTTTGTATCATGTCACCAAGGAAAGATAAACGGTCAAAGCCCAGACCATCCTCGTCATCATGTCCTCTGTGGAGACATATGATTGCATCACCATCATACAAATCTGCAAAATTACTATCTCTTACTTGTGTATCATCTTCAATTCCGTTACAATTGAATACATCCAAATGTCCGCCGCTCTTGTCTATTGCACCGTCAAAGCTGCCTTTTTTAATCAGGCTGACTTTATCTTCTACATTAATAGTAACTTTTACTTGGCCTGCCTTTTTACCGTTAATATATACATCTACAACTTCAACAAATGTACCGGTTTTTTCACCGCCATTGACTTTTATACCATCGTTTGTAATTTCAAGGTGTGAACCGCTTACGTTGTATTCAATGTTGTTTGTAGCTACCAGTTCTCCGGTAACGGAAGTAAAGGTTTTAGGCATATCAAGCATTTTTCCTGAACCGGTATATACTGATACTGTGAGATTTGTCAGATCTGAAGAATCTATTTTCATATCTAATTCATCAATTCTGGCTCTTAATTTGTCCTCAAGAGCTTGGACTGCTGCAATATCTTTGCATTTATCAATTTTTGCTTCATAATCCATTGAACCAAAGACTTTTTTGATTGCATTATTAATATCTTCATTATTCTTTGCAACAAGTTCTGCACAGTAATCTTTGAGTGATTGTTTTGCTTCACTAAGTTCTTCAAATGTATCTTTCAATTCAGATATCAGTGCAAGGAAGTCGTCATCATCTTCGATTTCTGCCGGATCGAAGTTCTTGAGTCTTGCAAAGTCATCATATTCTGCACCTTCAAGCTTTTTATCAATAAAGTTATTTATTGCTGCTTCTAATGCGTCTTTATTTGTTTTTGTGTAGATATCCGGTTCTTTTTCCTGCAGGTATGATTCAATAGATTTACCCATTGTTTCTACCAAAACAGCTTCCTGAATATCATTCAAATCACCACCGGTATAATATCCGTATTCTTCAAGAATTTTCGGATCTGCACTCGTTAAATCAGCGGTTGCAAGGTATGCTTTTACAATTTCTTCCGCTTTTGATTTAATATAGCTTAGTCTTTCACTATCTGAACTCAATGCAGTAAAGTTATCATCTTCTTTTAATGATTGAACAAAAGCATCAATAATTTTCTGTATTGTACCTTGTCCTTTGTATATTGAAGGTACAAGAGATTTTATTTCATCAGATTTCAGATATTCCTGAATGTATAAGTTAGCTGTTGCCATAGCTTTTGAGACAGGAAGTTTCTGATTTAAAAATTCTTCAACATTGTCAACAGTTCCGCCGTTTTTAACGAATTGGTCAATGTAGCTGCCCAAACTTTCTTTAACGGATTTTAACCAAGCAGATTTATTGCTGACACCTGAATCAGCCGGATTAACGTTTTCTTTTACAAATTCGTTCATCTTTTCAAAAATCTGAATTTTTGTATCCATTTTATCCAGTTCATTTGAATCAAGAGCATTTTTGTTTTTAACATTTTTCTTTCCTGCAATTTTTCCGGAAGTGTCTGTATCAATATTTTTCCAGAATTTGTTAATCAAGTCATCTTTGTTAGAATCCTCACCGTTCCAGTCGTAATTGTTAAGCATAAAGTTACGGAATTCGGTCTTGATAACAACACCGTCATTGTTTTTGTCCGCAATATCTCTCCAATCACCATTTTCTTTGTTGAAATCGGTTAAGAATTGATAAACTCTTGAGATGCTGAGGTCTGCCATAATAATGCTCCTTTTTTCCCTTTTCGCGTTTTACGCGGTTATAAGTTCCTTTTTCCATGGTTAACGGCATTTTTCCTAAAAACTTTAGCTTTTTGAAATAAAATGTTACATTTCTTAACATACATGTTATAAATGCTAACTTACTATTTTATAAAATTAAGATAAGGAGAAAAAAGAATACCTCCCTATATATGGGGAGGTATAGTGTGGGGGCTGATTCTGTAAACGGTATATCCCCCAATCGAGCTTCCAGGTTTAGAAACAAAGTTTCTCAACAGGAATCTCTACCTTCCCACGTTCGGAGAAGGGAAGTATTTATTTGGGTGTATTTTACAGGCTCAGTTCCATAACGATTTCTGCAATTTCAGTTGAAATATCAGAATCTTCTGATATATTATCTCTGACAAGTTTTGCAAAATCAGCTTTCTTAAATTCGTGCAATCCTTTTTGCTTAAATATATTTTCCAGATTTTTTGCTTCCGGAACTTCGTCAAGCAAATCTTCTTCATTTATTGATGCAAAGTTATTTAATTCATTATTTACCGTTTTTATGATTAGGGATTTCGGTAATAAATCTTCAAATTCACCGCATGATACAAGATGAATTTTATCTATACTTCTGAGTTTTGGTTTAATTTGTGCGATATTTTCTTCAGCATCTTTATCCAAAAGAAGAAAAACCGGAATTTTTAATTCCTCAATCATTTTGTAATACATTTTTACGACCTGATTTTTTCCGCCTGCACCGATAACCTGTATTCCTTCTTTATAAAAATCAAATCCCAAATACTTTGAAAAAGCAGGTAAAAGAATTTCTTCCGTAAGTCCTTCAACAAGCAAAACTTTTTGAACAGGATATTTTAATCCATGTCTGCTTCTTAAATTTTTCAGATTGCCTCCCCCGGATATAACTTTTAACCAACGTAAATTAAGAGGGCAAGATTCATCTATAAGTTTTATAAAATAATCATATTCTATTTTGTTATCCAAATATGCCTGAGTATCCTTATCATTAAGAAATACACTGTTTTCATATTCTTTTATTGTTTCGTTCAGATTGATTTTTGATTTCGTTTTTTCAGAGCATGATTTTAGTGATTCATTAATTATTTCTTCTGCATAATTTGTAATTATTTCAGGGGATAGTTTTATCAGCTCTGATTTTTTTAGCTTCGGCTCAATTAAATTTGAAGTTATTATATCCGTAAACACTCTGAAATACTTATCTTTAACAGGCTTGAATCTTGTAAGTCTGTCAAAAGAAATGATAAGTTGTTCTTTTGATAAAATCTTATATCGCATACAGGTATAAGTTTACACGAATCCGTCAATCTTGACAATTAATCTTGATATCATATCATAAAATATGTAATCTCTGTTGGGACGTCGCCAAGTGGTAAGGCAGCTGGTTTTGGTCCAGCCATCTCGGAGGTTCGAATCCTTCCGTCCCAGATTATCTTGGCTCCCCACCGGGAGCCTTTGTAATAAAGATTCAAGTGTGTATTTTATACAATATTAATTTTTGTAAATTTTTTACTGTTATTGACTGAATGTTTAGCAAAAATTTTTATTTTGAAATCTTTATATTAATAGAAGGAGTACCTGCAGGTGTTTATAAATAGAATAAATGGAGTATCATCAAATTTTAACTTTAAAGGATACCAACATACATACAATGATGTAGGAACCGAAGTTTTAAAATTTAATTATCCGTATAATTCAGAAGAAGAAGATTGTTTTATTGAAATATACAGGGTTATTAGGCAGGACAATTACAATTATAAAATAGTAGAACAACCGATAAAAACAATACCGTTAAAACCTGAAGGTGTTGAATTTGATATTCAAAAAGAAACTAATTTGGGCAAAAATGAGGATTTTGCTTACAAAGTTGTACGTAAAGACAAACAACAAAATGTCATCTGGGAAGGTGCTGACACCGGTGTAAAGATGGTAAAAAGAGGTGATGAATACGGATTTAGAATTCATCAGGATCCAATGAAAGTTCCTGACAAGAAAATTACCGTTAAAGACAGTACCGGCAAAGATAAAGAGCTGATATATCAATATGAAAAACCATCAGATTTTGATGGAGAAAGTATTAGTGAGTATAAATATACACTTGTAAAACGCAACGGAACTTCACCCATGGTACAGGGGTTGGGATATCTTGTAATGCCGGATTCATACAAGCCGGGTACAAAATACAGAGGATTTTATGAGAACAACACAGGAGAAATATACACAGATCCTGAGTATCAGAAACAAATGGAAAAAGTCGACAAAACTTTCTCTAACATGTTCGGAGGAAGCATGGCTGGTTTGGAGGATTTGGTTCCGAGATTAAAATCTCAGGGTGTGAAACTTTTATTCACAACACCTATAGCTAACGGTGATGACAGATCTTCCCACGGATACTGGAATAAAAATAATATGCAAATAGCCCCGAATATGGGTAATACAGAAAATTATGACAATTTGATGGAAAAAGAATTTTCACAAGGTGTTATCCATGTTTTTGACGCAACATTAACTTCTGAAGGGCTTGAAGGTATTCACTTTAACTATGCTTTAAGATGGGGTGAAAAATCTCAGCCGTACTACTGGTTCAGAATGACTGGACTTAAAGATTCAAGCTTGGGATTGGGTGTAATTCCAAAGAATTCCAAAAATGTAAGCCACAGGATTGTTAACTTTCCGTTTGATATTGAAAAACAATCGGACGGAACTTATAAATTAAAGCCATCCAACAGCTATAACTCAAAAGCAAAAACAATATGCCAGCTTTATGATAATTCACAGGTTTCAGAGAAACAAAAGCAGGAATTAGATAAGCAGATTAAAAAATATGACAATATAGTAAATGGCAAGAAACTCAGCATTAATACCCATGACGATACAATAATCAGTTATGCGTTTGAAATTAATCCGAAAGAATATCAGAAAAGAATTGAGATTATTAATGAACTGATAAAGAGCGGTAAAAAGATTGATTTATACAGTCATGACGGAACAATACTTGCTTGCCAGTTCTCTAACTTCAGAGCCGATAAAAAAACAGAGGGCGGATTTGTAGCATGGGATGCAAACACCGATATGGCTAAAATGAATTACGGCATATCTGCTTATGACGAAAAATTAAATCAGGCAATTGTTAACAGAGCACAAAGACAGTACGAACAGGATATGCGTATAAGAGGCGGTTTTGAAACCCGTGATTTGGCATATCAGGTCGGTACATATTGGGCTGATAAAACAAAAACCGCTCATACTTTATATACAGCAAGAACAATTGGCAGACTTAAAACAGTCGAAGGAATAAATGATTTAATCAAAGAAGGAAAACTTCCGGAAGAAGCATATATTAAAAAAGATGTGTTACAAAATATTCTTGACGGAAATTATAACTTAGCACCGAAAGGTGTCCTTAGCAAGGATGATGCAACCGTTAAAGCATTAATGAAGTTGCCTATGGATACACTTGAATTTGATGAAAATGTAGCAGGAGTTCTTTCTACATCTTACTTCTCAAATCGTGCAACATCAGAAGATACACTCGGAATGTCAAGATTTGATTTGTTAAAAAGAGACAATCCGCATCTGGTAAAAGAGTATGCAAAAGTCTATAACAGAGTTAACGAAATGTTTACAAAAGACTTGAACGAATTTGCTCAATCAGTTATTAAAAAAGTCGATGAAAGCTCTGATACAAAATTAATTGATACTGACGGAAATTATACGGAATACGGCGAATATGTAATTGAACTTCTCGGACGTGACATTGCCAAGTATGCACTTTTGAAATCACTTGCAGGTGAAGCTTTTCAATCTAAAATTTTACCGGACGGAAAATTAACCTATGATTATGAAGGTATCAGAAAAGCAACCTCTTTACAGGCATTAGGAATTAATGCAGGCGGACCGGAAGAAGAAGCTGAACTCTTACAAAAGAAAATGCTTAGCGGACTAAAATCATTAAATGAAAATGATATCATTGAAGTTGCAAAAGCTATAAGCAAAAGAATCGGCGGTACAGATACAGAGACCTTCAGAATCGCAGAAGCTATTATAAACTATGCAGGTCTGGGATTATCCTTCAGATTAGATGCATTAAAAGATGTAATGGATATAGATGCTGTATGGAATATGGAAGATGATTTTGATGACACCTGGAATAACCTGATAAAATTCTGGGCAGGCTGGGTACAGGCAGTAAAAGCCGTTAATCCGCACTCAACAGTTATTGCAGAGTTAACAAACGTTGGTGATATTATGAAAGCATCTAACGGCGGTCCTGATTCCTGCCCATATAATGGTTGGACAAATAAACTCGGTAATCTTTTCAATGGTGATCCGGATGCGCAGGCAAAATTCTTTAATGAAACAGGAATAACAACAGAAGCAGCATACTCTTACTTCTATACAGAATTATTGACTGCATTCTCCCGTGATTTTGAAGGTTGTAACAGAACCAGCAGTACACACGATGAATTTTTCAACAAAATTCAGTTATTAATGCAGACAAGAAGTGTTGATTATCTCAAAAATCTATACACATTCCTAGGAAACCACGATAAACCAAGATTGCTCCATGGGCTTGCTGTAGATATGCAATTGTTCCACGGTCAATATAACTACAATATCAAATGGGATGATGAAAAACAAAAATACAATTTTGATACAAACAGAGATGCAAGATTAAGAACGGCGGCTATTCTTACCGGAGTACAAGACATAAAAGATATTCCGCTGGAAGCAAAACTTAATATTGATGGTCGTGAATACTTCAGAACCGTTAGCAATAAGGCTGCTGCACAAACAAAATTACTTTCGGATTCTGTAAGAGAAGACCTGAAGGGTATTGCTAGTGACGAAGAAATAAAATTAATTCTTGATGCTCTTATCGATCTTGCAAACGGTAATTTTATGGGTAACGAAGTTTCTTCTAAGTTTACCAAAATAAACATTGCAGAACTTTCAAGTCTTGAAAATGCAATAAATGAAGTTGTAAGAACAGCAAAAGAAAATCACAGCCTTAACATTTCTCAGGCAGATATAGATGCAATTATAAACAAAGCGAACAATCTTGATACAAACAATTATATTGTCCATGGAGATTTTGACTGGGGTGATATTCATGAACGAATCGGAGAAGAAAACAGAGGTTATTTACGTGAAATTCTCGGTACTGATGAACATGCAACAGAATACAGTCTTTATGCCGTACAAATTGCAAGAATGATAAAAGAAGCTGCAAAAGACAGTCCGGATGCAGATAAAATAAATTATGCACTTAAAGATTTTGTGAAAAAATTCAATCGTGAAACCATCAGCAACAATATGGACAGTTTCAAGATGATGGAAGATGCTGCTACAACCAGAATTAAAGACGGATATGCAGCAAAAGACTTTAATACGGCATTGGCACTTGCTATTGCTCAGGCAGAATACAAATCGGGAAAACCGATACAAAACAAAAAAGAAATTATTGATACCGTATATAAATCAATCACAGAACCCGGCATGGTAAAAATGTCTATGATAATGACAGCTTTGGCAGCAGTTTGCGGTATTCCAACCGTATATTACGGTGATGAAGTCGGTATGAGCGGATATGAAGAAAAAACAAAGAACGTTTATCTGCAGGACAGAAATGTTTATCCGCACTCTGAACTGGAAGACAAAGACTCAAAAATGGGTAAATTAAGAAATAAATATAAAAATGACATAATGTCTTCCTTAGAAGCAAAAAGAAATGAAGAAACCGTTGCTCTCAGAAATGGTACACCGTACATGCTTGAGATTCAGGCTGACGGAAAAACCAGAGATGAGGTTATGCAACGTTTAGGTCAAATCTGGGCAATATATGGTTCCAAAATTTATCCGGAAGGTTCAAAAGAACGCAAAGAACTTGAAAATGAAGAAAAACAACTATTACTTAATAAAGCAAAATTTGCATTTATGATGCAAAATGCAGATGGCAATATGACTGTTTCCGTATTCAATTCAAACGGAATTTTCCACGATAACAGGGTTAACTATCTGAAAGAACACGGGCTTAATACCGAAAAAGATATTGTTGATTTTGAAAAGAAAAATAACGTACAAATTAATCGTGATAATCCTTATATCCCGATACAAGAACGTTCCGAACTGGATGCGATTCTTCTTAGCGCAGGCATAGCGCTTCCTCTCGGAACCTGTTTCATGAATGCTAACGGCAAAGATAAGCTGGAATACATTGTAGAAAAAGTCGGTGACAGACTTGGAATTGTCAGAAAAGATGGCAAAAAAATTGTTATGGACGGTTTGACAGCGAAAAACGGTGTTATGATTCTGAAAAGATTTATACCTTCTTTCAGAGGACATTCAAATGCAGGTTTCTGCAACAATAAATATTATTTCTGTTCAAATCCTTATAAAAAACAGGAATTAAAAGAAGAAGGCAAAAAATTATCAATCATTTCAAGATAACTCTATTTCAATACTTTTCTTCAATCGCTTAAAACTTTATAGTATACTTTAAGCATGAAGGAATTGGATTTTATAAAAGCTATTTCGCAGGAAATCGGAGATGAATTTATAGGAGATGACTGTGCTTATATAAAAGACCTGGGTATTGTTATAAGTCAGGATAGCCTTGTTGAAAATATTCACTTCAGACGGGATTGGTATTCCTCGTTTCAACTCGGATATAAGTCAGCAGCCGTTAATATAAGTGATATTTTGGCATCGGGGGCTATGCCTGCATATATGTCAATTGCACTATCACTTACCAATGATATTGACGATAACTTTATAAAAGAATTCTATCGGGGAGCAAAATCCGTATCAAAAAATATTAAAATTACAGGTGGTGATATTACGGGTTCCAAACAAGGATTAATGATATCAATAACAGCCATAGGAAAGACAACGGGAAGAAATATCTCCTCAAGAAAAAATGCATTACCGGGTTATGCAATAATAACTAAAGGAATGCACGGTTCAAGTGCAGCAGGGCTTAATGAGCTTTTGACCGGAGGAAATAATAAGGCTCTTATTCTCTCTCATATATCACCGGTTTTGGAATTTGATTTTTCAAAAGAAATTTCTGAAAATGTTAAAGAAAAATATGCAATGATGGACAGTTCGGATGGTTTAGCTGATGCCTTATTTAAAATTGCCGAAGCCGGCAATGTTACTGCCGAAATTGATTATAATTCGGTTCCGCATTTGGATTGCGTTACAAAAGAGCAGGTGTTATATGGCGGTGAGGACTATAAACTTGTAGCCTGTGTTCCTGAAAATGCTCTCCAAAAAATTAACAACTATGTAAAAATCGGTAAAATTAAAGAATTTGACGGTTCAAGAGTCAGGATAAATGATTTTGTTATAAATGATTATGACAGCATAAAATCATTTAATCATTTTTCTGGTTAGCAGAATAAAATATTTTTACTGATACAATTTAATAAAAAGAGGTAAGAGAATTGCAAGATTTTTCAATTATAATAACAGCCGGCGGTACATCTTCAAGATACGGAAAAACAAACAAGCTGCTTGAAAAAATTAATGGCAAAACGGTTATTGAGCATACAGTATCAAAATTTATCGGTTTTAAAAATGTCAGAGAAATAATAATTCCGGCAAATGCGTCAATTATTAGTGAATTGGAACAAATATTTAATCAGCCGCAAATTAAAATAATTGAGGGCGGAGCGACTCGGCAGAAATCAGTCTATAAAGGATTACAGAAGGTAACTTGTGATTACGTTCTTATACATGATGGTGCAAGACCGCTTATATCAACAGATATTATACAAAAATGTTTTCTTGAAACATCAGAAAAAAATGCAATATCCGTAATGACAAAAACTACAGATACAATTAAAGAAGTTGACGAAAGCGGTAAAATAATCAGAACAATAGACCGTTCAAAGTTATATAATACACAAACACCTCAGGGCTTTAAAACATCAGTAATAAAAGAAGTGCATGAAAAATTAAAAACGGAAAATTATACGGATGATTGTTCCATGCTTGAAGAACTCGGAATTCCTGTCTTTATAGTTGAAGGTGAGTACACCAATATTAAAATTACAACAAAAAGTGATTTGGATTTTGCTAAAATCTATATTTAATCGCTTTTGCTAATCAGAAAGTTTAATTTTAAAAATTTTTAGCCGAAAAAGATTACTCTTTTTCTGTTATTTTGATATGAAAAATTTTTATCACAAGGTTTAATAGATAACTGCATTAATGCAATTTATATTGTCATTGAGGCGGCTTATATGCAAAACAAATTAAAGTATTTAATACCGGTTATAATAATTATATTTAGCAATGCAGCATTTGCTCTTACAAACAATGAATTGCTGAATAACATTGAAAATGATATTTTTGGCTATGACTTTTCAAAAGACAGTACACAAAATCGTGTATCAAGAATTGAAAAAACAATCTACGGTAAAGCAAAAAGCGGAGATTTAAATAAGAGAATATCTACCCTCTCCGGAGATATTAGTGCCGATGTGATTGGCTTGGAGATAGAACCTGTACGGGATACATTTTTGGCAATGGAAGAAGCTGAGGAAGATAGCAGTGTTAACTATCCCGTAGTAAATGAAATAGAACAGAAACTTTTTAATAAGACATACAAAAACAGGGATTTCCATACCCGTATTGTAACTATTGAAAAAAAATTATTCGGAAAAATTTATGATGTTGATGATTATCCGACAAGATTAGACCGTATAAAAGCTAAAATAATGCCGGAAACAGTTGCCAATAAGGAGAAATTTGAAAACGAATATCACGACTATGATTATGCGCAAAGTTTTAATCAACCCCGAAAAAATGCTTTTAACGGTTTTAGAATACCGTTCGGTCAAAAAAACTATACACGGCATTATGCTAATTATGGTGATTATGACAACATCACTGATTCTGTTATGCCGGGGGATAATTTGAGTGATGACCTTTCCCAAATGGAATATGATATGTTTGGTACAGAATTTTCAAATGAAGATGCACAGACAAGACTCAAAAGATTAAACAGTGCTAATAAGGCAAAAAAATCAAAACCAAAATATGATTCTCAAAAATTCAGCCAGCACATGTCCACAGCAATGGAAATCGGTGCAATGATTTTAATGATACTGGCTATGGTCCTGTAATAATTGTACTGTTTGCCGAAAAATCAGGTTCTTTCTTATCATTCTTGTTTGTTTGCTTTATTTTTTACACTCAATCGTTTTTCTGATATAATTTTTCATGTCGTGAAGCAGCAATAAGAGAGTAAACATGGAAAGATTTGTAGGACTTATCGGAATTGTAGTTATATTTTTGATAGCTTTTTTAATGTCCAATAATAAAAAAGCAATTAATTACCGAACAATAATTATCGGGTTTATACTACAGATATTTCTTGCATTGTTTATATTCAAATTTCCTATCGGTACAAAAATTTTCCTTGTTATAGGCAGATTTATTGAAAAAATTCTTGATTTTGCTTTGGAAGGCGGTACTTTTGTATTCGGACCGTTATTGCAAAATGCCAAAATTTCAGAAATATTCGGAGATAATAATGCCAGCATATTTGCTTTGCAGCTTATTTGTTCAACTATATTTATGATGGTGCTTGTGAATATACTATATCACTACGGCATAATGCAAAGGGTAGTTACCGTTTTGGGAAAAGCAATGAATAAAATAATGAGAGTATCCGGTGCAGAAGCTCTCTCCAATGTTGCAAGTGCTTTTGTCGGAAATATCGTGGCTCAGATTATGATTAAGCCTTATCTGGAAAAGTTAACCCGTTCCGAATTACTTGCCTCTCTGTCGGGCAGCCTTGCATGTATATCAGGTTCGCTTATGCCGATTTATATCGGTATGGGTATTCCTGCGCAATATATACTTGCATCTTCTGTTATGGCTGTTCCTGGTGCTTTGATACTTGCAAAAATTATTTATCCGGAAACCGGTGAGCCTGAAACTCGTGATAATATAAAACTATCCCGCAAAAGAACATACACAAACGTGTTTGAGGCTATATCAAGCGGAGCCAGTGACGGAATCAAGGTTGCAATAAATATTGTTGCTATGCTTTTGGCTTTAGTTGCGCTGGTAGCATTCATTGACTGGACACTAAAAATAGGCGGCAGCTTTATTTATTCACATATTCCCGGTTGTACTCATTTTGGATTTTTAAATCATCTGTCTATGAGTTATATTTTAGGCAAAATATTTATGTGGTTTGCTCTTATTCTTGGTGTCCCGTTTAAAGATGCTTCCGTAGTAGGTTCACTTATGGGTACAAAAATCGTTTTAAATGAAATGGTTGCTTATGTAAATCTTACAAACATAGCTTCCACTTTAACCCCGAAAAGCTTTATGATAGCATCATTTGCATTATGCAGTTTCGGCAACTTCGGTTCTATTGCAATGCAGATTGGCGGTATCGGCGAACTTGCACCTAATCAGAGAAAAAATATTGCCAGATTGAGTTTAAGAGCATTAATTTGCGGAACTCTCAGTTGTTATCTTTCTGCTGCAATAGTCGGATTATTCATGTAATATTTCGTTCTCAATACTGAGATTAATATTAATGAGATTAGATAACTTATCGGACATAAGATTCAGCATATTTATATAATCATTTCGTTCGGAACTTAATTTTTTTATACCCTCACAATCCATTCCAAAATATTCACCACGAAATTCTCTGTCTTGGCAGGAAGATTTTGTCATTTTTACCAGTGTATTTAAATAATATAACTCATCAAATGCTTTATCATGCACAAAGCAAACATTTTTACGACTGCCGTTCATAATAATGCCTCCGTATTTTTAAAATTATCGTAAATTCAGCTATTCTATTTTAAGTATATAACGTAACGAAAAAAGTGTATTAATATATTTTCCAATATGCTAAAACAACATGCCAAATTATTGCTTAAAGGTGATAAATGCATTAAGATATTGTATCAATTCATTAAAATCAATATTTTTGCCGCTGTTTTGACGATTTTTCAGATATTCGTCAATAGTATTAAGAATCTCTATAAAAATGGATTCGGAAATACTGTTTGAATAAAAATCATCATAAACATTTAATATATATGCGTAGGTGTCTTCTCCGTCGTGACGTTTAATATTAATCAAAGCTTTTTTAATTTCCTCATTGTTAATATCAAGGTTTAAAATATTGTAATACAATTCAGAAGCACGTTTAATATTTTTCATAACAATTGCAGGCTTTATGTATTGTTTCATTGTTTCAAAATAATTTACAAAATTTTCGTAAAGCCGTTCTTCATCATATTGTTTAAAATTAAACTTTGTAATAAAAAAGTCCTTGAGAAATCTGGTCAAATCATTTTTGTTGACTTTGTATGATTCCTTAATTTCTTCCCAAGCCGGCAAAACCTTATTTTCTGCCATATAATCATCAATTAAAGCTAATTGATTTAATTTTCTGCTGCCGGAATTAAGTTTGTAATATAAGTTTCTGTTTGATACCCCTTCTGTTTCCACCAGAGTAACATTAATTTTTTGCAGCATCTTGAAAATGTCTGCTGCACGAAGGTTATCCTCTTTTATTTGTGTCCAGAAGTTGTGTAAAAGCAAAAACATGGGTTTTTGTTTTTCGTGTCCGGAAAGTCTTTCGCCGTTTATAATCTTAACATACAAGTCTGCATCATTTTTTGATAAATGTAATTTTATTTTTGTACTGCTTGTATAAAGATATTTTTTTCTTATTGTTTTTATTGCTTTTTCATTTCTTTCGGTAGTTTTCTTATAACATTCACAAACCGCATGAAGAAGCAAACACAGTGACAAAATTCTGCTTAATCCGTCAACAATAATATACTTACCGGTGTTTCTTTGTTCCAGGAATATAAGTCCCAAATCAATAGAATGAGTAAATTGTTCATCCGCAGTCATAAGATTTAGGAAATTTACCAAATCACGATTATCACACCTTGCATAATCCAAAGCAGATAAATCTAAAGTATTATTTAAAAATTCTAGTAAATTTACAACTCTCATATTTAATCTGTTAAAACAAAGCCGCCGGACGGTACGTTTTTAAGCTTATCACCTTCGATTTTTGCACGAAGGTTTTTAATATATTTGTAAACATAATCTCTAGGCAAATCAAGAAGTTTAGCCAAATCTTTTGCATAAACGGTTTTGCCTATGTTATTAAGAAGATACTCAAAAACCATTTGCTCACGATCGGTTAATGCCTTCTTAAGCACTATTTGTGATTCTTTTGTATTGTTTTCGGGAACTTCTTTTATAATATCTTTTTTTGCAGGAGTTTCTGTCTTTTTGTTGTTTAACACACTCTCCAGCTTCTCATTTATTTTATTATCAGCAGGTATATCAGCTTTTCCTGCCTTTTCCATTATATCGTTTTTAGTAATTGAAAATGGTGTATGTGAGATTTGACGTTCTCTTACAAAAGCACGTTCTGCGATTCTTGAAAAACCGTCATTCAGATTTGCACCTGTGTTTGAGGAAGTACCTTTGGACATTACAATATCAACAACATCATTGGTCGGTTTGGATTCTTCAACAACCTTACCCAATCTTGCCGCAAACTCTTCCAACGTTATTTTCTCCAATGAACTTCTCCATTGTTTTATCTCTTCTTTTGTTAAATAATTAGGCATTAATAAAATCTCCTATGCTAACCTGTGATAGTCTTAATTCCCCATAACGAATTCTATATTTATAATGTACCATAAAACTTTTAAAAAAGTTTAAAATATTTCGCTTTGTAAAAATTTTTTAACTATTTTTTTGTAAATATTTATATAGTTAATTTTCTTGTACAATTCTTCCGGGCAAATGGCTCTGCTGAATTGTACTTAAAAGTGCTTCAGCACTTTGTTTGCTCTTGAATATACCTGCCTGCAAGGTATAATTGCTTGCTCCGAGACATTTTACAATCGGACTTAATCCGCTGCCCGATTCCTGAATTATTTCGTTTGCGGCACGGGCTTGTTCCGCAGATGTATATGTACCGATAAATACTTTATAAACAGTTTCTTTGGTGGGGGCACTTAAAGTTTCTGTCTGATTTACCGGAGCAATATCTGCATATCTGTCATATACTTGTTCTTGTTCTTTTTCTTCATTTTGTGTACTTGTTTCCGGTTGTGACATCAAATCAGAAAAATTCCTGCCCTGGTCTTCGTTCTGAATCATCTCCAGACTGTTCATATCAACTATTTTTTTATCTTCTATTTCGGTCTGTTGTTCTTTATAATCACCAATAGAAGTATCAACTGTCATTACTTTGGAAAGATAATTAAAAATCATAGTACAAATTAAAAGCATTCCAAAAAACGAAACAATAAATATTTTTATTATAGAACCGCCCTTCCCTCGCTCTTTTTTCATATATTTTTTGTAACCGCTTGCCATTTAATTAACTCCCTTTATAAACATTATATAAAAAACAGTTTATTCGTACACACCTCTGACTTTTGCAGAAGCCAAAATAATATCATCCAATTCATCAGCATATCTCTGCATTACTTCTGTAGCAAATGTTTTAATATCTGTTATACCCAGCTCGCTCGTCAATCCGGATACTTTAATCGGAGCACCTTCGGAAAGTATATTTATACCTGTATGTATAAGCACTGAGGTTAAAGATGTTGTTGCTATTGAAACCGTGAGTTTGCCGCCCTCTACCAATAAATCATCTCCGTTCCGTTTTACAAAAACTCCCTTTTCTTCCAGCAGTTCTTTTATTATACACATAAGTAATCGTTGTCTTAGGACTCCTTCTACAAGACCTATTCCAAATTGTTCCGATATAAAACTGAGCATATACTTGCTGTAGATAGGTTCTTTGTTAATAACATCTTCAATATCCACCATTTCAGATAAATCTACTTTGCACTCGCCCATAAATGCAACTATTGCATCACCCTGAATTCCAAAATTTTTGTAAATCCAGTGAGGTGACAGTTGAGAACCTATATATTTAATTTCTTCATTAATAAATTTTGTTTTCATAATTTCTTGAATAACTTTTCTGCTAAATCACGCATATTGTTATTTATAAGTGCCTTTTTTAAATGAGAACAGGACTCACAAACTCCGCAATGTATAGCATCCGAGCTATAGCAACTCCTTACCGATTCAAGCGGAACATTGTTTTTTAATGCAATTTTTACTATATCATCCTTGGAACAATTTATCAAGGGAGCTATTACCTTAGGCTTTTTAATTGTAGATTTTTCAAATACCTTAGTTATACCGGCTCTGAATTCCTCTGTGTTATCAGGAAAAGTGCTTCCCTCATCTTTATTTGCACCAAATATTATATAATCGTAACCGAAAGAATCCGCATATGCTGCAGCAATATTCAGAAACAATCCGTTTCTGTTCGGAACCCACACTTTTTGGGCACTTTCCTCTGTTCCCAGATTTTCAACCGGAATGTCTTCACCGGAAACTAATGCCGTATGTGTTATTCTTTTTAACCAATCAAGTACAATTACCTCATGTCTTACAGAATAATACTCACAAATCTTTTTAGAGCTTTCTATCTCTCTTTGTGCTGATTTTTGACCATAATCAAAGGTCAGAGCAAGTTCTATATTATATTCATTTTTATACGCACCCAATGCCACAAGGGAATCAAGTCCGCCTGAAAGCAATATAATTGAAGAAATTTTGTCTTTGGAATTATTCTTCATACTCCTCCAAAATATTTTTTGCTTCTTCTTTCAGACTATCCGAATAACCGGGAAGAGAAATAACTTCATCCAGTACATCTCTGCCCTGAATATTATATAATGCTATAAGAGCATTCCTCTGAACTTCTTCATCTGTATCGTGAAGTGCACTGTGGATAAGGGAAGAAGCTTCTTCATATTCACTGTTCATTAATGCTTCAATTGCATTTATTCTTACCATAGCAGATGCATCCATTAACGAATCTTTTAAAACTTTTAGAACTCTGTCATTTTTTATATTGATTTTCCCCAAAACTTCTATAATACGTTCCTTTAAGAAAGAAAATTTATCCCAAAAGCCCTGTTTTGCTTCCATAATTGATACCAAAGGCTCTACGGCACTTTTATCACCTATTAATCCTAGAGCAAAAGCTGCAGACTCTTTGACGTAAACCGATTTTTCTTCTTCATCTTTTACTACATCAATCAGCGGTGCTACTGCATATCTGTCACCTATTCGTCCGAGTGCATCAGCACAAGCCAGTCTGATTTTATAATTTTCACTTTTGTTATTCAGACAAAATAATAATGCTCCGACACTTGAAGCATCTTTATAGTTTGATATCGATTTGGTACAAAGTACACGGTAATTTATACAATCATCGTCATCACTGATTTCAATAACTTTACCCAAAAGTGTATCTACTAATATTGCCAAAGTTGATTCGGATTTGTGTGAATCTGCCAGACGAACAATTCCTGATAAAATCTCAAAATCTTTAACATTTTTTAGCAGATAGTTATATATTTCAACTATCTCATCAAGTTCATAAAACTCCTCTAAAGCGGCAAGATGCTTTAAAACATCCTGAGGTGCTTCGGTTTCAAAGCCACATTTGCTGATTATTTCATCAAAATTCAACACTGTTTTCACCACATTTAAAACATACAATAAACAGTCGCTCAAAGCAATAAAATAAACATATTTAAGATATTTACAAACTTATTTTGTTTACAAAACTTAACAATCAACAACAAAAAAGTCAATTTTTTGAAATGAAAAAACTTTATATATACATAAGAGTATTTTTTTAAGGAGCTATGATGAAAGAAGAAGAACTCAATGCGACTATGTCGGTAATATCAGATCCTATAAATAACGTCTATAAACTCGACAGTAGAGATGCTATTGAAGAAATCAGGCGCATATGCAGAATTTTCGATATTGCAGAAAGTCAAGGCAACAAGCACAAAATGCTTTCAATCAAAAATTTAGCCACATTCAGGCTTGTTCTGAGTAACAACTAAGAATGTGTAAAATATATGTAAAGTCCTGTGTAAACAGGGCTTTTTTGTTTGTTTAATTTTAAAAACTCTTTTTGAAGTATAATTATAGACATGACACGAGAATTTGATTTTTATATTGTACCGACACCAATCGGTAATATATCTGACATTACTCTAAGAGCTGTTGATATACTTAAACAGGTTGACATGATTGCCTGTGAAGATACCAGAACAACACAAAAACTGCTTAATCATTATGATATAAAAACAAAGTGTATTTCTTATCATAAATATAATGAACGTGAAAGAACCGAGTTTTTTCTCAACGAACTTAGAAATGGAAAAAAAATAGCACTTGTATCAGATGCGGGAACTCCTATGATATGTGATCCCGGCAGTATTATTGTTAAAGAACTGTATAAAAACGGTTTTTCTGTAACTTCGCTGCCCGGTGCTTGTGCTGTTACGACGTTTTTATCTCAGCTTCCTGATGCTGTTGAGGAATTTACTTTTGTTGGATTTATTTCAAAAAGCGAAACTCAGATTAAAGAACTCGTCAAAAAATATTCGGGACAAAATGTTGTCTTTTATGATTCTCCCGAGCGGATTCTAAAAACACTGAAAACAATAAAAGATACAAGAGGAAATATTAAAGCCGCAATCGGCAGAGAACTTTCAAAGCTCTTTGAGGAAGTTAAATCAGGGTTAATCTCTGACTTGCTTGATTATTATAAAGACGGAATTAAAGGTGAGATAGTCTGCATTTTATATGCTGATGAAGCACAACAAGATGCTGATATTAATTACAAAATAGAAGAACTGCGGGCAAAAGGTTTCAGTGATAAAGATATTTCTGTAATACTTTCTACACTTTTTAAAATAAATAAAAACGATATTTATAAAAAAGTTCTGAAATCATAACCGCTATTTTAATAAAGAAAATAATTTTTCTATAGCTTTTTTAACTTCAGTTGATGTTCGTTCTTTGCCTGACACATATATTGCATTGTCGTACATGCTTTTAAACGGCTCTACCGTGCCGTGTTCATTAGTTTCAGGCTTGAGTGTCTGCCTTAAAGTATTTATTTCTTTTTCTGTTAAAGAACCGTTAGCCGTATTTATAAACTCGGAATCGTGTATATACATATCGGTATAAGCATATCTCGTGGCAAGTAATTCATTAATTTCGGCATTTTTTGATGGCGATACAGAAGCATTCTTATATAATTCTATTTGCCTGGAAATATTTGCGGCTTTGCGAAAGCCATATATAATCTCCTTTTTGCCGTTAAAATTAATGTTGTTGATTCTCAAATCCATAGTACACAATCCTTTTTTGAAATTAATATATACCGAAATACTCTGAATGTAAATATTTACGGGTTATATATTTTCGTGCATTTTACAATAAATTTATTTTTTCTTATTTTTGATATATGTTTTTTTAATCTTAGTATATATAAAGTATTGTGTATATTTCTAAAATATTATATAATGCATTATATAATAGGAGAAAATGAGTATGTTACCGATTATAACAGAAGAAATATCAACTGAAATATTTACTGAAGCATTTCAGGACGTACAATCTTGGCGCAAAAATATGGTTCAGTATATGAAAGAAGAAAATCCCGAAATAAATTCCGCAATACTTGAAGTTGCAAAGTATGATGAAAATATTGACTTAAAAGCTGTTGCATTGGGTGCATATCTGTCATACAGACTTCTTGAAGTTGCAACAGAAAACGAAGGTGTAACCCTCGAATCATAGTTTTAAACTTTTGCACTGTTAAGCCATTCACGTGTTTTTATGCGAATCTCTTTGTCTATTTCAAAAATCTCATCCATAGACGGATTTTTGATATTGTTGTGTTTTGACATTTGATATTCAACCGCTTCAACAATCTCAAATAATTTTATTTCGCCTGCAAGAAACTCAAATACTGCTTCTTCATTTGCAGCATTCAGACATACTGTTGCAGAACCTCCGCTTATTCCGGCCTGATAAGCAAGGTCTAAAGCTTTAAATTTATCACGGTTAGGTTCTTCAAAATCAAGTCTTGCAATTTCTGCGAAGCTGAAGCTATGAGATTTTATTCCCTCAAATCTTTCAGGGTAGGTTATTGCATACTGAATCGGAATGTGCATGCTCGGAAGCCCCAGTTGAGCTATTACACTTCCGTCAACATATTCTATTGCCGAATGTACAATACTTTGAGGGTGTACAACTACTTTTATTTTGTCATAATCCATGCTGAAAAGATGGTGTGCTTCAATTACTTCCAGACCTTTATTCATTAATGTTGCACTATCAACGGTTATTTTTTTGCCCATATTCCATCGGGGGTGTGCTAATGCCTGTTCTACCGTAGCATTTTTCATGTCAATTACGGATTTACGTAAAAAAGGTCCGCCTGAAGCCGTAATGATTAAATTTTCAACCTGTGAAATATCTTTTATGCATTGATGAATTGCACAGTGTTCGCTGTCCACCGGAATTATTTTGACTCCGTACTCTTTTGCAAGAGGCATGACAATATCTCCTGCCATTACAAGAGTTTCTTTATTTGCCAGTGCTATGTTGATACCGTTTTTTATTGCGGTAATTGTTGGTCTTAAACCGATTTTTCCTGAAACGGCAACCAAAATAATATCATTTTCTTTGATTGAGCATATTTCTTCCAAAGATAAAACTTTTGCTCCCGTAATACTTTGTGAATCTTCAGCATAAGCATATTTAGGGTGATATTTTTTTATTTGTTCGTTTAACAAATCCGTATTGCCGCCGGCTGTCAGGGCTATAATTTCAAATCTGTCCTGTAATTTATCAATAACTTCAAGTGCCTGCCTGCCTATTGAACCTGTTGAACCCAGTATGCTAATTCTTTTTTTCATATTTATCTCTCATGTTAAGTACAATTTATATTATACACCGACAAAATAAACGGTTAAGATTATGTTTAAAATTTTTCTGATATTAAGGTTATATAAATATTTTCAATAAAATGAAAAATTTATACTATACTAAATTTGTTATTGAATATTATATGGAGGAAGAGAATGTCAATGATATTAACAGAAAAACAAAATATACATCCTTCAGCAGTGATTCATCCTACAGCGGCAATCGGTGAAGGAGTTACTATAGGACCAAATGTTGTAATAGGTGAAGGTGTAAAAATAGGCAACGGAACAAGAATAATTGCAAATGCTTATATTGAGTATGCTGAAATTGGTGAAAGATGTACGATATCACCTTTTTCCACAATCGGCTCCGAACCTCAGGATTTGGGTTACAGAGGCGAACCGACAAAGGTTGTTATTGGTAATGAAACTATTATTAAAGAAAATGTAACTATTCACAGAGGTGCAGCATGCGGTGATTTTACCACAAGAATAGGAAATAAATGTCTGTTGATGGTAGGCTCCCATATTGCACATAATTGTGTTTTGGCAGATCAGGTTATACTGGCAAACCTTGTTACACTCGGCGGACATGTTCATGTCGGATTTGGTGCTTTTGTAGGTGGCATGAGTGTATTCCATCAAAACATCAGAATTGGTGATATGGCGATAATTAGCGGTTTCTCAGCTTCACGTCAGGATATTCTGCCGTACTCAAAAGGTGAAGGCAGGCCGCCTGTTCCGAGAGGATTAAATGTTATTGCAATGAAACGCAGAGGTGTTCCGCAAGAAATCAGAACTGCGACAAATGAAGCATTTAAACTTTTAATTTCTGAGGAATATAATACTTCACAGGCTATCGAAAAAATTAAAGCAGAGATTCCTATGAATGAATATATTGAAAATATGATTGATTTTATACAAACATCAAAAAGAGGTGTTCTGTTAAAATCACATAAATCAGGATATCAATCATTGGATGCTGAAGAATAACAGAAAATAACTTAAATCAAGTAAAACCGACAGCATGAGCTGCCGGTTTTATTTTAAGAAAAAGCTAAATTTTAAGATTTGTAAATATTTATATAAAATAAAAAAAATCTTATATTGACATTAAAAATTGATGTAATATGATAATTTTTGTCGGCGAGGAAACCGCCGGTACAGACAGGTGCCAAAAAGGGATAGAAATAGTGCAAGCACTGTTTCCTAAAAAATAAAACCTCAAACTATCAAAGGCACATCTTGATGAAGATTTAAGTATTCGAGAGTCGGTACAAACATAAACCCGAATTTTTAAACTTTGATAAATAGCAATCAGGTTAGAAAAATTATAAGAGTGGCGAAAGTCGCTTTTGTCTGAACCTTGACAATAGAATAGTGAACGATAGACAATCTATCAAAAGACGAAACAAAACTTGTTAATTCGAAAAAGAATGAACGGACAATAACAATGAGTCAAATTTCTGCAGTGATGCAGAATGAAGATAAACTTTTCTGA